>Ga0222636_1000402_pt1 | contig 23239 bp, 18 predicted proteins | sample AntAcemetagen141_FD_179811 | JGI IMG/M metagenome (GOLD analysis project Ga0222636, IMG submission 179811) | Saline water microbial communities from Ace Lake, Antarctica - #141 | ecosystem: Environmental > Aquatic > Non-marine Saline and Alkaline > Saline | place: Antarctica: Ace Lake...
AAGGATTTCCACAATAGCCGTCCAAAATTCAAAGATGTTGGTGTATACACATCACATCATGGTAACCAGTGAAAAATACAGAGATTATGCGGAATTGTACCATAAGTCGTGATAAACTCACGCTAGGAGCCGCATGTGGTTAGCTCGCATAAACTCCACTGACTCGACGCACTTTTTTTCTTTGGCGGGGAGTTCCAACTTGGGAAAGGGTTTGTCCCTGCCTAACTGGTACCAGTAGAAAGGGAAGGCAGCCACAGCCACAAAAATTATGATCCCGCCTATAACCCACCCCCTGTTAAACATTACTATCCCCCTTATCCTCATAAGCGCTAAGTTATTTTATAAATGTTCACAGGTTACATCTATGCCGTACGGGGTTGTTTTGAAAGATGAACGTCGAACATCGAACGTCCAACATCGAATAAAAAAACAACCACCCAACACCGAACATTCAACCACGTCAAGGTGTGATTTCGTTTCAGTGGTTTTGATATTCGTAGAATATATCGAACTCAATTCTCTTCGCTCACACCGCCTATCGGTGGGAGAATAATGGAATGCCGAAGATCTTGTGTTGAGCGGGGATGGAATACTGGGTTCCTTCAGCAGCCTTTCTTCTAAATCATATGTCTGTTTCTTCATTTTTTACCATTCAACGTTCGATGTTGGACGTTCGATGTTCGATGTTCATTTTTTCAGTACCTCCTGATCAAAAATAACTTAGTGTTTATCCCCCTTATCTTCCGGCTCTAAGTTGGGCAGATCCTCCCCCCGGATATCCTGGGTCCTCTCCTTTTCGCCATCCATGATCATGGCGTTTGCTAACAGTTCATGTATTCCGGTCACCCCCACCTCCGGGGCCCAATATTCCATGAGTGTCGGGAAGGCAGCCCGATCGATGGCGCAGATGCACGCTAACATATTTACCCCGTGCTTGTCGCGGACATGACGGACCGCATTGGCACGGGCAAAGCCGCCCCTCATCCGCAGTTCCATGTCCTCTCCAGCATGGAGACCTGCGCCGCTGCCGCAACAGAAAGTCTGTTCCCGGATGGTCTCTTCAGGCATTTCATAGAAATTATTGCATACCTTTTTGATGATATAGCGCGGCTCCTCGAACATACCCATTCCCCTGGCCACGTTGCAGGAGTCGTGATAGGTCAGGTCGATATGATCATTTCGCTTAGGATCGAATGTGAGTTTATCTTCCTTGATAAGGTCGGCGGTAAACTCGCATATATGGACCGCTTTAGTGGAGGCGGCATTCTCAAACCGGGTTCCGGTAACAGGGGATACGGGCGTTTCCAGAAAGTCGGGAGGACCGTTCATGGTATCCATGTACTGGTTCAGGACACGCCACATATGCCCGCACTCACCGCCGAGGATATATTTTACACCAAGCCTCTCGGCCTCTGCGTAGATCTTGGCGTTTAACAGCTTTGCCGCCTCGTGGCTGGTAAAATAGCCGAAGTTGCCCCCCTCTGCGGCATAGGTGGACCAGGTATAGTCCAGACCCAACTGATGGAAAAGCATCAGATAGCCCATGCAGGTGAAAATGCCAGGCTCCGAATAGTAATCGCCGGAAGAGGTAATAAATAGAATTTCGGCCCCCTTTCGGTTGAAAGAGGGCTCGATCCTGATCCCGGTGATATCCTTGATGTCGTCGCAGAGGAAATCGATCGACTCCTTCATGGCCTGGGGCTCCATGCCGATATGATTCCCCACATGATGGCACTTGGCAACGGGTGATGCAATCCAGTCGATGTTCAGGCCCAGGAGATTCAACAATTCCCTGACAATAATGGTGATCTCGGCAGTATCGATGCCGTACGGGCAGAAGAGGGAGCAGCGCCGGCACTCCGTGCACTGAAAGAAGTAGTACCACCACTCCTTCAATACCTTCTCGGTAAGGCCGCGGGCCCCGACCATTTTGCCCATGATCTTCCCGGCCCCTGTGAAATTGCTGCGGTAAACGGATCGCAGGAGTTCGGCCCTGAGCACCGGCATATTCTTTGGATCACCTGAGCCGATAAAAAAATGACACTTGTCCGCGCAGGCTCCGCAACGAACGCAGGTATCCATAAAGATCCGGAGGGAACGAAATTTTTCCAAGCGTTCACGGAGCCCGTCCAGGATGATCTCCTGCCAGTTTTCCGGCAGCTTCCAGTCATCGTCCTCTACCCGCCAGTCGCGGGGGTTGGGCATGTTCAGAGCCTCGATATCCTTGGCACGGGCGGCGTGGCAGAATATCCCCTTTTTGAGCAGGGCAGGGGTGTCCATCCACCCGGTGCTCGGCATTGTCAGATCGATCTGCGAGAGTTTTTCGGGCTTGGGGAGATCGTCGGTCACGGTTTTAATCCTTTCCTGGCAAAGACGCTGGGTCCTTGTCCAGCGGGATGCCCGCTTCAGTCATTTTGTCACGGAATTCCTCTTCAAACGCATCATAGGTATGAAATTTGACCGGGTAATTCCAGGGGTTGTCATGATGGACCGCGCGGTTGTCATTGGCCATACTCCTGGTTGGAGAAAAGAAGATGCCCCCTGCGTGTATCAGTTTGCTGAAGGGGAAGTAGGCCAAGAGGGTACTGACTAAGAAGATGTGGATGAAAAAGAGCGGCCCGATTCCCTCATTCATCACAGGCTTGAAAGAAATTAGACCTATAATCAGTTCCTTTACAGAGGGAACATCGATCCCTACGATGTAACGCATAAGGGCCCCGGTGGTGGCGATGGCTATGAGGAGAAAAAGAGGAAAAAAATCGTTCATCAGGGAGATGTAACGGAATCTCGGGATGACAAGTCTTCTCGTTAAAAGCAGGCACACCGCGCAGAGCAGAACCAGACCGCTGATCATAACCTGGGGGATCCCGACTTCAAGCCACCCGTCAATCCCTTCCACAAACTTCACAGGCCACGGAACCGGATTGGTAAAAAATCTCAGATGTCTGAAAACAGTCGTAAACATTGCGTAATGAAAGAGAATGGCGAAGACCCAGAGCCATTTGGCCGAGGCGTATGTAACACCCGTGCCTTGTATCCCCACCCTCGGGGAGAGGTTCCTGAAAAGAGATCGAAACAGAAAGACCTCGGAAAGGACGCGACCAACGACCTGGCCGGTGGAGGAGGGGTTGTCAAATTTAGACTGCCTGATCCAGTCCAGGCTTTTCTGCTGACCGCCGGTGGTCGGGATTTTGAAAGGATTCGGGATGCGCGACCACTTGATGAGACGTTGGAGAACCCCAAAGAAAAAGATGGCCATGGCAGCGTAGGGGATGATAACGCCAAAAAGATAGGTCAACCCCAGCCCTTGGACCCCGATCCATGGGACAAGGATAAGAATGAATACCGCGATCAACGCATAGGCGACACCGATCATAAGTCATCCTTTGATGTTAGCGGCCAAAAAGGTTGTCAGGATGCGCACAGGTTAAAAAGTTTAGGGAACCCACCTCTATATGTCAACAGGTGAATATGCATTGCGTTTTCCGTATTGATGCAAATTACACTTCCTTGGCGTTCTCATTTTGCGGTCTGCTTTTTCCATCTTTTTCGCGCTCTTTTCTCAAAGGACTCGGGAGGTTCAGGGCGTTTACCGGCCGCAATCTCCTCAAAATCCCCAATGAAGCTGTATTTTCTGGAATGATCTTGGCGCACACGGTCTACGAGGGATAACCACATTTGGTCGCATCCCGCTTTTTTATAAAGCTTTTTGGCATTCCGGAAATGTTCCAGCGCCAAATGATAATATTTGCTTTTTCCCTTCCGTATAATCCGCATTCCCAAAGCAGCGTATATCTTGGCCGCGGCCTGGCCATGTTTTCTCGCAAGCCCTTTTGCCGCCTTCTCGGTGGTATAATGGCCGATCTTTTCAAGCTTATCGTTTCCAATATCAACAATGTGCTCTGAAAGGACCTCCCACTCTTTCGTTGCTGTGCAGATCTCAATAAATGCGGACAATGAGGACTTTTTTGCTTCCTGTATCGCCTTTTCATGCCAATGGCGGAAATCCTCTTTGGGGATGTATTTCCTCAACCGGTCATAGCCGATGTCCGAAGGGTATTCTATGAATTCTGCCCAGGCGCTTTCAAGGGCATCTTCTCTCCGTCCCAGTTTGTTGAGCAATTCCTGTCTGATTCCTGTCAATTGATAACTGGACTGATTCCCCCATTCACGTTCCTTTTCAAGCTTCAGCCCTTTTTCAGCCCAGGTCAGGGCTTTTTCATATTTTCTCTTAGCTTTCTGAAGTGAAGCGATATGCTCACAATCCTTGGGGGTTATCCCCACCTTCTCACAAAGCGTAAGGTAGCTTCTAACATCTTTCTTTACAATAAAGATGTCTTTCAAGGTATTGGCATTCAGGTAAACATCTGCGGGATAGTCATAAATATACCTGGTATCTTTGGATTCGAAAGGGGCGAAGGCTTCCTCAAATCGATCCTGAAAATGCTGCTTGAATAAGAGAAAGCCTGCCTTGTTGAGAACCTTGGTCACTTCCTTTTCTATATCATAACAAAACCCATACTCATCATTCTCCATCCAGTTCAGGATTTCTCCAACAGTCTCCTCAGCCGCGTGTCCCGCCTTCTGTCTGGTCTTGATCCAGGATAAGAACAAATCCTGAAAGAACATTCCAAGATTACCGCTTGAATCGTCGATTTCTTCTGCCTTTTCATAACATCCGGAGAGAAACATCTCATATAGCCGAACAGCTTGATCGGCTTCTCCACTCTCCACCAAGTCATCAATCTTGTCTTTTATATGTTCCAGGTCGTGAACAAAGTCCCAAGACTGATTGTACGATATGAATTGGCCCAAGTCTAACACCCGTTCTATCTGAGAAATCAACGGATCTACATTTCGTTTCCTTTTCATCTCAACCCCGGCATTAACATAAAAAACATCCCGCCCGGTCTTCTTAGTTGTTCTGCCCTTTGTCTTTTTTTCATGTCCAAATCATACCCATATACAAATAACGTGTACATAAAATGAGAAAAAATGGACACGTTTTATTAACGTGTCCACAATATGGACATATTATTTTGAAAGGACCTCTAATAACTCTTTATTCAGATAAAGGTTCTCTCTTCCCACCTTTTGAACTTGAAGAACGCCTATTTTTCAAGTTGTTTCAGATAATTTGCGGCTGTCTCGTTAGTTCCGGATCACTCAACTCTCGACCCTGATGGGCCACATATCCATTTTTGAAGCAGAGACCAAAGTCATAAATCCAAATCCGCCCCATTCTCATTGAGCCAGTGTGCATATTCTTCATACTCTGGAATAACGCGAGACACCATACTCCAGAATCTATCCGAATGACCACGCTCAATCATGTGAACCATTTCATGTACCAATATATAATCAAAGACCCAGACAGGAGCCATGACAGAACGCCAGTTGAAATTAACACTGCTGTTTCGGCCGCAGGATGCCCAGCGATGTCCCAGGTCCAAAATCCTGATATCTTTTACCGTTACCCCGATCCGTTTGTCATACCTTGGTATCCGCTCTTCTATCTGCTTCTTGATCTGCTTCCTATACCAGGATATAAAATGATTCCGGGCCTTGGCCTTTTCCGTTTCTACCAGCTCAAAATACCCGTGCCATAAACGTAGTGGTGCTGTTTTCGATAACCTTCCTGATCTCATTCCGCCATCATTTACTAATTTCAGTCGATAACTTTTGCCAAGATACAGGAATCCCTGGCCATTAACGAATTCTCTCTTTGGCCCTTCCCTGTTAAGGGTCTTCTTTTTGGCCAGTTTTTGATAAATCCAGATTCTCTTTTCAGAAACAAACTTTTCAATATCAATCGGTTTTACCTGATGAGGGGCCGTCACCATGATTTTGCCATCTCTTTCGATGGAAATTCCCATAGATTTCCGGTTGGATCTCCTCAGTCTGTATTCAAGACCGTCCACCTTTCCCGTTCTCATCACGATCTGATCAGCCTCGTATGCAGGGCCTTTGCCAGTTCCACAAAACGATCCGCAAGTTTTTCCTGTTTGTCAAAAGGAATAAGGTTGCGATCATCTACTTCGTTGATAATCCATGTTCTCAATAGATTTTGCGCATGCCTGCTTCGCCAAAAATCAACAACGCCAATCTCCTGCCGGATATGGTCCACGATATCAACGACCGCTTCACAAAAACGCTTTATTTTCTGTTCATCAGGTTTTTTCCCGAATTCATCGATCAGGACTCCCAAAAACGGCGCCTGAGTCTTGGGATCTAAACCCGTCTGATCTTCCTCCCGCCCCTTTTTCGTTTCCCGAATGAATTTCCTGAGTTCTTCTTCTAATGCTTCCCATTTGTCATGAAAAGTATCGAGGATATCCTTTAATCTTTGGCTCAGTTTTTTGTATAAAGCGGGATCTTCGTTGTAGTGCTTTTCAATATGAAATCTGACAGCATGTTCCATTTCCAGGGCCTGTGACTTTTTGGATTTAACCGCAGCCACTTCCTTTTCAAACTCCTTATCCAAAATAGATATAGGCGGGACCTTTGGATCAACACCCTGTGCAATAATGTGCTCATCAATCAACTGCTTTACTTTGCTGCCCACCCCTGCGATGTTAAGTTGTGAGTCCCGGTATCGGTTAGCCGCTGTTTTATTGATAAATCCAAGAAGCTTCATATCATAGATATAGGGCAGGGCCTCCGGACGGGGCAGTATGATGTCCATGCTCTCTGCGAACTCTGCAAATCTAAGGATAAATTCAGCCCTCAGTTCAACATCCCTTAACAGATCAACACACGCGTCAACATCCGAAATATCAGCGATTCCCCTCTCGCTAAACAGCCCTATAACCCTTCTGTGCCTGTCGTCCAGTTTGGGCAGCTCATCTTTTATATTGATAAGCGCCCCCTTGATATCCTGCTGTGAATACACGGCAAGCGCCTCTGTCAGGCGGTCGCCGACACCGAAATAATCCACAACCAGTCCACGGGTCTTCCCTGTGTACCGCCTGTTTACCCTGGCAATGGCTTGAAGGAGTTCGTGGCCCTGCATAAAACGGTCAAGATACATAACCTGTTCCACAGGCGCATCAAACCCAACCAACAGCATGCTTTTTACAACAAGGATGGCAAGAGTATCCTTGTCCAAAGGCCTTTTGAATCTCCCATCTTTACCCACAAGGATTTCGTGCCTTGCCTTGTCTGTATGTTCTTTATAGGAAGGCGGATCATTATGGTCTCCGGAGATAATTGCTGCAAACTCAAGCTTCTTCAATATTTCTCTATTTTTTGCTGCAATGATGAGAAACCGTGTCTCTTCATCCAGGTTTTCCTGCTCATCTTCCGGGAGAGAAAAAAGATTCGGATCAAGCAGGTCGATGCGTTTCAGAAGTTTGGTCCTGGCCTTCCCAAAAGCTTCATAATACCTGATGGCAGCCCTCCGGCTCACAGCTACGACCTGTGCCTTAAATCCGTTAGGCAGGATATTTGCCGCATAGTGAAGCAGCATGTCCTCTGCTTTTACGGCAATGAGATCCTTTGCCTCCAGAATATTGGGCACGGTTCCGTACTTGCGCCGTATGGCTTCTCTTGCTTCTTCTGTGCGCGACCTGAACATGTCATCAAAGAACTGGTCCAGGGTCCTTCCATCCTCAACCTTAGCTTCTGCCTTGCGCCCTTCGTAGAGGATTTTAACGGTGGCGCCATCTTTTTGCGATTGCTCAATGGTATACTGGTCAATATAATCGCCAAAAACCTCGTGCGTCTTTTTTATGCGTCTCCCGACGATAATGGGTGTTCCTGTAAAGCCGATCATGGCGCAGTTTGGCATAGACCGCATTATGTTTGCATGCAGCATGCTGGTGTGGGACCGGTGCGCTTCATCAACAAGAACCAGTATCTCTGAAGAATGATTCCAGACAGGAAACAGGACCGGTTTTGAAGGGAGTTTGTGACTTGACTTCTTTTTACCTGATGGGGCGGCCGCTTTCAGCATCCGGTGTCCGGGGATCTCATAATCGTCTGTAACGGGGTCTTTATCCTGGTATTTCTGAACCATGGCAAAGACAATATTGGAGCTGCCTTCCTGCATGAGCCTTGCAAGACTGTTCTTGTTTTCCGCCCTATATACGGTTTCACCTGTCAGGGAGGCGGTTCCTTTCAGCTGCCCTTCGAGGTTTATCCTGTCGGTAACCATTACGATCTTGAACCTCTTGAGGTCCGGGAGGGTCCGCATCATACGTACCAGGAAAACCATTGTGAAGCTTTTCCCTGATCCCTGTGTATGCCATATGATGCCACCCCTCTGATCCATATCACCATGTTCTTTTCTTGTCTCACCCGTCCTGAGCCTATGAATGGCCTTATGCACGGCCCGGAACTGCTGGTACCTGCACATAAGCTTCACCTGCCTGCCTTCGATCTGATCAAACAGGATGAAGTTTCTTATGATATCGATGAGATTGTGTTTTCCCAGCGTACCGGCAATAAGGATTTCCTGGCTGTTCAGATTCTCTTTTCCCAGGCGCTTTGCGACTTCACTCATGGGCTCAGGGCTTGTGTCCTTCCACTCCATGTAATGTTCGTACCCTGCGCCCACCGTGGCCGCCCGCGCCTCCTGCCGAAAGGAACTCACCAGAAACTGGTTGTAGTAAAAGAGCCGCTCACACCCCTCATCCTCTTCCACCTCCGGCCGCTGGTTGGAATACCTCAGAAGCTGGTTTATCCCCTCCTCCATGGGATTGGATATCTTAGGGCTTTTGCATTCCACAACCACGAGGGGAATCCCATTGACAAAGAGCACAATATCAGGGGTGATAAAGGTCTTTCCGCCCGGCACATCCACCCTGAACTGATTGATCGCAAGGAAATCATTGTTTTTCGGGTGTTTAAAATCAATGACCGCAACGCACTTTTCCCTCCCATCATGCCTTTCAGGGTCCCCAGCCACCTCAATACCCTGCATAATGAGATCAAATACCGCCTTATTAGCTTCCAACAGTTTCGGTGCGCTTATTCGCTCTAACCCGCCGACCACCTCATTCACCCGGTCATCATCAAGCCAGGGTTTCCCCTCATCATCAAGGTTGATCTTTTTTATCGCTTTCCGTAATCTTCCGGTCAGCAATACATCACGGAAGCTCTCCCTCTCCGTGAGATAAGGCACATCAATATCACCCTCAATATGGTCCCAGCCCATGCCTTTTAGCTGTTCAATAAAAGGGATTTCCACATAGGTTTTTTCATCAGGTGTTTGTGCCATACGCCGTCTGTTACCCTCTTTTTTACCCTTTTTAAAGGGTATTACCCTTTTTTTCGCCAAAGTGGCGTTTTCAAAATAAGGATTTTCTACTGCAATGGTGCAATTGATAACCAGCTTTGCTCAACAAGACGCCGCCATGTCAGTTGTCTTTATTAATTAAATTGACGATAACCTTGATGATAATATCCTTTTCTTCAGGGTTGCTTTCAGCAATCAACAGTGACAACGCCACCAAGGCATTATCACCGATCCGTTTGCGGCCATCTTTTGCATACAGAATACCGTTGGCATCCAGGAACCATACAAAGAGAAAAGCGGCAATGCGCTTGTTTCCATCTGTAAAAGGATGATCTTTGATAGCAAAATAGAGCAGATGGGCTGCCTTCTCTTCGACGCTTTGATAAAGCTCTTTGCCGCCGAAAGTCTGGTAGAGTGCGCCTAATATTCCCCGAAAGGACTCATCTTTCTCAATACCGAACAATGCGGCAGGCTGACCTGCTGCCATATACTGTTCGCCAAGCTTGTCAATGGCCTCTCTGGCTTGTTCATACTTGATTATAAAGCGCCCCTGCCCACCACTTGTGTTTCTGATCTCAAGCTGTTGGTGATCATACTGATCCAAAAGGGTCAGAGCATAGGAATAGTCGGTGAGTACCCTGAACAATCCGGCTGCTTCATCGCCAGCCAGTTCTCGACCTTCAACGACCCGCCCCAAAAGATTCACTGTCTTTTGCAGTTGAATGAACCGGGCGTTTTGCTCGCGCAGGCGCTTTTCATTAACCGAATAGCCTTTAATGAGGTAATCTTTGAGCATCCCGGTTGCCCAGATGCGGAATTGGGTCCCACGTAAAGAATTAACCCGGTATCCAACCGAAATAATCATGTCCAGATTATAAAAACCCATCACCCTTGTTTTCCCGTCCTTGGCAACCTGTGCAATTTTTGCACAGGTTGCATCGGGCACCAGTTCACCGGTTTTATAGATATTCCTTATGTGCCTGACAATAACAGTTCTGTCCCGCTGAAAGAGATCCGCCATCTGATGGGCATCCAACCAAACAGTATCTTCTTTCAGGCTCACTTCAAGCCTCGTCTCGCCATCCTCAGCCCGGTAAATTATAATTTCGCCTTTTGATTTCTCATTCATAAGCAAGCTCAGATTTGTTTAGCTGCTCCAAAAATGCCAACATTCCATGGGGATCTCGGATTTCACGCCAATATGAGTCAAGAGTAGCCCCCCTCAATTCCTTTGTTTTCTCATTGAATTCCAGAGTATTTCCCAATGTTCCCCTCTTCTTCCACCTACTCGTCTTAGGACACGTTTGTTTTTTAACTTATCATCATATTCTTTTACGGTATTTCGGCTGATGGATAGATTTGCTGCGATATTTTCAAAGGCAATATGACTATCTATCTGTATTTGCTTAAAGATTTCATCCTCAAGCTCAGCCAAATAAACATCTTGAATTTCGGTTTTAAGGGGGGAGTTATGGTGGTCTTTGTGGGGGTATGGTGCATCTCCACCTTAAAGAAATCACCTGTTTCACTTATGCTGTAAGAGACCCCCGGGTACTCGCTAATAACTTTGCCGCCCTTTGTGTTGGCAAATGCTGCCAAGGATACAATGGTTTCCTTATTGAATCGTGCTTTGAATTCAACGGTTTCCGATTCGCCATTTCTCAACAGTTTAACGATGTCCATTTCTGACCTCATCAAAACTACCGCTCCATCCCCTTTCAACTAATCAACTACTCGACCACTAGCGCAGCCAAACGGAGCCAAGTTTGATCGCCTATTGGACCCGTGATTTGATTCTTGAGCTTGTAACACCAGTTTCATGAATCGATTCCCACTTGCAAAAAGCCCTGACAAAATCCTCCAGAACTTCCGCCTCGTCTAACTACGAAAACGTCAATATTTCAAGGGCATCCTCCATTTTTTCAAAGAGGGTCCTGTGACCACCCAACATAACGGTCATAGATATCCTTGTATTCATATATGCCTTGGCGACCAAGTAGATCAATTAGAGAAAGAGCCTTCTTCCGAGATTTGTCGTGAGCTACAGCAGTCTCAATGATCTTACGCGCATTGTCCCCTCTGTAAAGGAAGGGTGGTGTCCCCACCTGTGAATGCATCAGGTAGTAGAATTGTATGGACTTTACTGGATCACCGTCAACCTCTCGTGCGAGGTATTCCTCAATAGAACGCCAACCCATCCCTCGTTTATCACGCGCAATATGTGGCAAAAGACCCTCCAGTAATGGCCATAATGAGGTGATTGTCTCTGAAGAAGGTGCCTCAAGTGGCAAGTGTGCAAGCCAGTCCATCTCTTTATCAAAATCAGTTGAGTTATCAGAGATTGAGGCCTCATGTACCCGCCACTCCCAGAGTTTTCGCACTTTCGGCCAATATGACCCAGAATCTGAAGGATTATCTTTAAGTATTTTCCATTGGACCCAGCATGCAATACCCCGGAACTCGGGTTTAACAATTTCAAAGAATTTCTTTAACAGGATTCGTTCGTCTAAGACTGCTGGAAGTTCTTTATCAGAAAGCAAGTAATGCCAAATCAGATGACCAGCTAAACTCTCCTTTGATCTGAGATGAGTCTCTGTAACGTAACCTTCGCTCAAATTGTCTATTGCTTTGCTGTATTTAGGATACAGCATGTCCAGCATAAGTGTTTTATAACCATTGAAAATGACGAAAGAATCCCATGCAGCCACGTAAAACGTAATGTTTTCTTCAGCTTCTTCCTCTGGAAATATCTGATCAATGTGCGCCTTTACCCATTTCTGATCAAGCCAATAGAGCACCCAGAGATGTCGCCCGTAAACCGAATGCACTGCCCAACTAGGATCTTCAACTTTGTCTAGCTTCCTGGTTAAAGTCTTCCTGACAACTTCCTCCAAGCGCTGGGGACCTGGCCCTTCTGAGCCAGGTTCCTTTTCATCGGTTCCAGTTAGCCTGGCTCTGTACAGGGCATATACTATGAGGGCTGATAGTGCATCTGATCTGACATGGTTAATTGCTACAGTAGCAGGATCATTGTGCCCGAACCATCCCTCTTTTGGCTTGTCGCCTTCAGGCTCAGGATCGGGATCGTAAACTAACATGAGCAACACATCTCTCACTCTTGGTAGGTATTCTGACTTAATAGCACGTTCGGGTTTGCTAATCCCTTCTTGAAAAAGGTTCACAATACGTTTTCGTGCCCAGACCCAGTTTTCACCCACCCTATTATTCATACCATAACGTATCGACTCGTTTTCCAACAACTTCTCACAGAAATTGATACACAATTCCCAGGATACAGCGCTTGCCTTTTCGTTCTTCGTAAATTGCTCCAATAAGGCACATGCAAACTCCGATCGGAGGAGGCCTATTGCAGCAAGTTGATTTGCATATTCTTGTGGGTTAGCGAGGACAAGGTTTGCCACATTGTTTGCTAATCCTTCATAGGAAATACGATCGGGTCTATGCTGGTTATCAGGTGGAGGTTCCCATTGCATCAGGAATTCGACTAATTCATCTGCCGACTTACTAGCGAGCTCATGATCAGAAAGCGGACCTACGTCTCGAACCCAATATGCCCCGGAATGCCAGCGTGTGAATGCAGGGTGCTCAGGCTTACCTAACTCGGTGATCAATTTGTCAAGCACCTGTTCTGGTTGACCTGTTAGTTTATCTTTTAGCATCCACAACCTGTCACGTATCCAGATTTCTGAGTGGCGTCGAAGGTATTCATCGGGGTCTGTACCATAACTTTCCTGTGCGAATTTTGCCAGCTTCACTGAACTATCTCGAGGTGGACCATCGCAGATCGCAGCAACCAACGTTGCTTGATCCGGAATATCCAAATAAGGAAATCCCCGTTTCATAAGCATAAAAAACTCATGATGTATGCCTATATCATCAAGATTCTCAGTCTTACGCAGCTCACGAACCACATTTGTTTTATATTCTGCAGGAAACCGTTGAAGAACATGAAGGCCTAAACGGCGCATAATCTCACGGTTCTCTTTCAGATAGTGCTGTATCAACGGCTCTACAGCCCTTGAGTCTTGTCGCACCCAACTCTCCAACGCGTCACGTAGTGCTTGAAGTAATTTGTCCTTATAATCATGATCCAAATCCTGTCCGGTTTCCTCTACAGCCACACGCCACCAAGACACATTCTCAAAATCTGGGGAGTTTCTTGCTTCTGCTTCCAATCGGAGCGCGCTGCATAGGTGTTCTTGAAGGATATGTACTGTGCGCTCGGCATTTAATTCTACAAGGAGATTAAGACCCTCCGATAGCACTTTGCCTTCATTGTACGCAGCCCCGAATTTAGAAATAGCCTCTGCTCTTACTAAGAAATCACCCACCTTCTTAACCTCAGGCGGGGGGATTGGGACAGTAAGTTGACGAAATAATTCAAAAGCGACAGTGGTCTTTCTGCTCCGAGATAGATGTTTGATGAGTTCATAAGTCTGAGGAGCTATGGCAGTAGCGATTTCTAAGTCATTTAGCCATTCAATTATTTTTGGCACAGCAACTTCAGCTTTGTCAGCTTCGATTAGACAAAGCGCCTCAATAGCTCGTGATATATACCATACATGCCCGCGAATGGTCTTAATGTGTTTCATAACAATATCAGGGACCTGACTTGCCACAGATATCAAGTATCCTTGAGCATCCCAATATGGAAACATATATCCTTTCTCAGTCTTTTGAGGTGAGGGCGGATCAGAAAAAAAGCCATGGTCCCAAAGGATGCTGGCCCACGCAGCGTGCGGCCCACTGCGAAAAAAGTAGTCGCGCAAATCTTGTCGAGTGCGGAGCATATCCAGGAGTACTTCAAGCGTATCGGGGTCCGCCCCGGGATTGGGAGAATGTATATAAGGGTCCAAAATCGCTGTCTGTGAATAAAACGGCACTTTTTTCTTAGACATTGAACGTTTCCTTTAAAAATTGATTATGTAGCCGGGAATCTCGGCGTGCATAAATCTTTTCCATCCAGAGCATGACATTCCGGGTTGTGTGCACATCAATCTCATCAAGCACTTTTTCAGGCATTGCGTTTCGCTGGGTAGCATCCCGAGCATAGAGGAAGTCTTGGAGCTTTTCATGGAAAAAGCGGCAAACACGCTCATCGCAAACAATAATTCCCCAACTTATCAGCCGCCTCTGTTCGGGAGAGGGCGGATTGTCCAACAAGAAAGTACGGTTATCGCCACTCAATCCATCTCGGGCCAATTTCATCGCTTCCGCAATGATTTGCCCGGACTTGTCAAGCCCGTCCCCTATTTCCTCTTGTTCGCGTAATACCTTTAGGTAATGCTCCCATAGCGCAACTTCATCCATTAATGTAGAAAAATTGAAGTCAGCCTGCTGCTCTTTTACCTTGCCAATCAAATCAAGATTCAAAAGGTTCCGACCAAGAGCGACCAGTTCGTTGGAAGGTTCATCGATTCCTATCTTTCCAAGTATCTCTCTGACTCCAAATTCACTCAATGGATGGCTAGTTAATTCAACAAACCCTGACTGCATGAGATTTTCGAGAAGTCTTTCTTCATGTGTTTCCCGTTTTCTGGATATTACTACGACTTCAACACCTTCAAAATGGCAGCAATCTATTGCAAGGTCTACCAAGATCATTGCCGAAGGTGATCCAGCAACATTGTCAAGCTGATCAATGATAAGTCGGCATCCTTTGTGCCGCCCAATTTTCTCAATAGCCGATAGGGTAGGACCTCTTAAGTCAAAATATTCGCGTAATTGAGCCTCGTTTTGGGTTTGACCCACACGTCTGGAGTCCAGCAAGAGGGTCGCGGCACCTTTTTCCCGCGCTGATCGGACAAGCGTAGCAGCAATTCCACTCTTTCCTGTCCCAGCATCGCCTGCAAGGACAACAGGTTTCTTAAACGCAAATTGTTCCTCTACTCTTGTAAACTCGTCCCTCGTAAGGGGAACATCAATACCGGGAATTAAATCCCTGATTAAGCGCATGGCCCGATCTGTTTGACGAGAAAATTGAGTATCAATGGTTTCTAAGGAATCACCATCTGGAGGCACAACAGATATATATTTATCCAGTGAAAAGTGATAAATACCATTTTTAACGTTCCGGTAGGTTAAGCTGTCTTCTGTCCAAAATCCACTGCCGCTGCTACTCCATGTTCGCAAAAAAATTATCCCTTTTCTATCCTTCACATCAAGCTTTACTATGTTGTAGCCGTTGTGATAATCACGGCTCTCATAGCATGCACCGGCAGCTATATTTATTGCTCTGGCGTCCGGCGTCTGTTCAAAATTCAAACTCGTATGGTGGAGGTGTCCGCGTAGGATGAAGTCGCAATTGTCCATGAGTAAAGGCTTACAAACATTCCAGTCAAATTCATACAGCCAGTCGAAAGGGTGATGCAATAAAGCTATTTTTATTTCTGAATCAGTTGTTTGCTCCAATGCCCGACGTACCTGCTGCTCACTAATCCCCAACTTTCCTCGATCATCAGCGCCGCCGGAAGCCGCCCATGCGGAGTTAAGACCAAAAACCACAATATTCTGACCAGACAAGTCCAGAGTGCGAGCCCAAAAATACTGGTCATCGGTAAAGATTATCGCATCATTAAAATAGTCCTTTATAAAATTGGAGTAACCATTAAATTTTCGTAATATTAGGCTGCGGTCTTGGGCATCGATCAGCACACCCTCCATCATGTTTCTACTGTCCAAAGATGAAATAGCCGTTTTTGCTACTTGACTAATAAGAGAACGGTCAACGTCATGGTTGCCCGGTACAACAAGGAGTCGTTCCTTTGACAACTCAGTTACTTCCAAAAGATCATCAAAAAACCTCCCTGCCAATTTATATTCGTCATTTATTCCACTATATGCAATGTCCCCCGATATCAGGATGAAGTCAGGTGACAGATCGTGACTTTCTTCCAAACCACGCAGGTCTTCCAAGAGACCTTTTAAAACGACATTTCTGTCCAACGAGGCTTCTTCTGTAATTTGAAAGTGTAAGTCTGATAGGTGTAACCAAGTGATTGTGTTCACGGCTGCTTTGTCTCTTAAGTCATTAATATCAATACATTCGCTGCATTGAACAACTGAGCAGTGGTCCACTTTAGGCGCTTTGACTTTAAAAAATCCCCGAATAGTAGAACAATATTTCCTTGCCAGGTCCAATATATCCACAAAAAAAATCTCATATAATTTCCGATAATAGAAATTTCTACCTACTACACCTTAACTCTGACCTTGCCGGTTAACAGATCGTGCATGAGGCCTTTTTTCTGGAGTTTGAGTTTGTCGCGGTATTGCTCTTCGGTGCGGATGCGGGAGTCGTGGGCATCTAACACCAAAGCTATAGCTCTTTGTTCCTGAATCGGTGGAAATGACATTGGCACTTCAGACAATATTGACGTATTTAAGCAAGCCATTGTGGATCCGACCGAGTGGTTCAAAATCCACTGTCGTGATTCGTAGCTAGTGAGTTGAAAAGAAAGAAAGCGCGAATTAACTAATTTGCCTCCCGTCCGGACTCTAAGACAACGACCAGAAAAAAGCCATCCGTTTTCTTCCTCCGACACATAGGCGCACCGATCGATAGCCCCTACGCGACTAAATACTAAATCACCCGTCTCCAGCCGGTATCGCACTAATCGCTCATAGTCCATTCTTCCGACTAAAGGTAGATTGTTATGAATGATTTCATTATCACCTAAATGTTCAACGGTTATAATTGGAGTACCGCTATCCCTGTAATCACTGGCGTGCAGCTGACTTCCAAAAGGACCCGTCTGGACTGATCCGCCACTCCGCCGACAAACTTTCCCAAGCTTGTCAACCTCCCACTCCTTCGGTATCCTCCCCAGCAGAGAATCCTTAAACTGCTCAGGATGGGTTTTGGGGTCACGGAGTTTGCCGTTTTTGTCCAGGCCGCGGGTGAGCAGGTCATGCAGCAGCCCCTGCTTCATGGCTTTGAGCTTTGAAATCAGCGCTTTGGTTTTTTGAATTGCTTCGTGTATGGTGTCGAGGATTTCGGCGATACGGCGTTGTTCGGGGGGAGGGGGTGTCGGAATTTTATATTTCAGAAGATCTGTCCGCCGCACATGAACAAGGCCAGAACCACCGTGTGCTTGCTGCTCAGCTTCTTGTCGGGCAAGATCCAGACTATAATAAAGCCATCTGAGATAAATGTCAGGCTTAGGTGAAACTTTAAATATATGTTGATTTAAAACCCCAGAAGGTCCTTTCCACCAGTAGGGTCCGAAAGAAGTACCTCTATTTCCCGACCAAGAAAAAAGCACTGTATCGGGCGGGATCATATACTGACTTGGCACTGCTCTATTACAGAAGTTGAAATCAGAACTTCCATTCAAATTCTGAATTCTGATTATCGGGTGGCCATACTCGCTCCAGTCTTCCGGCTTGAAGGCGAGCCCGTTTAGCAAGGTACATAATTGAGAAAGATGTTTATGCTCAAAATTATTAGACATATTTCAAATGTTTTAGTGCTTCTTCAAATCTCTTTTTTTCAGTTTCTCGATTTCCCTCAATATCCCTTAACGTTACCCGATACTTGTCCCACCAATTCTCCACTGCGGCAATGACTTCTTGTCTGTGGGCAGTAACATAGCTTTCCAAGTGCCCTGAAAGTTTTTCATTGAGGATATCGAGAACCAGATCCCTGCAATCATCATCGGAAAAGCCCTCGCGGGCCTCGTGCAAACGTTTGATGAAGTTTTTCTGAAGCTCCTTGAACCGCTTCTTGGCTTCTTTTATTTCATTTTTCAGCTCTTTAATCTGAGCTTTTAATTCTTTAGCGTAATTGGGCTTATCCGCTTCCGTGGCATCATCCGCTGCATCATCAGCATTCTCCCCATTTTCAAACGCTTCTTTTTCCTGTTCCAGGCGTACAATATCCTGCCGGGCCTGTTCCAGTTCATCAAGATAATCAGGGATTAATCTGGTCACAAGGGGATCATCGGCCAGATCAAAATGATTGCCACTCATTTCTTCCATGGCAGCCTCTATGGTATCCACCCAGCCGTCCACCAATCCCCCAAAACCCTGGGCAATGAGGGTTTTTAGATCAAATTTCTTCTCGTTCCACCAGGTGGCAATAACACCCGCCACTTTGAACCGGTCCAACAATCCTACCGGCGTTATATCTGATACAAAGACATCCAGAAGGTCCGTGCGCACCTCCATAAGGTTTTCGGTATCGGGCAGATCAATCAGCGATTGCTTGTGTTTTTCCCACCATTCGTCAAAGAGCTTTTTTAACTTCCTTTCTCGTTGACGTATCCCTTTTCCGGCTTCGATCCTTTTCTTGATATCACCCCGTTCAGTCAGCTCAGGATTAAAATCATAATAGTCTGCATCACGTTCTACGAATATGGTGGAGATCTTCAAGCCGTGGGCGTTAAGGAGTTCATTTTTTGCTTTGACTTCGGTCTTGGGGATTCCGCCTAACAGATGGGCGCGAACATCGTGGGGTTCGGGCGGGGGGGCATTGTCCGCATATCGCCGGATATTCAGGTTCCAGTCGTTTGACTTGAGATCTCCTCTGGTAACAACGGCTGCATACCCGGGGATGTCTTCAAAGGCATCAAAGGCAGACGTTATTTTTTCAATGTGTTCCGGTCTTATATAATTCTGGGCCCGGCCTGCGTGGAATTCAGCATCCGCATTGATAAAGAGAATTTTATCCTTTCGTTCCTCCGGCTTGGCGCCTTTGGCCCTGCACACCAGCACACATGCGGGAATGCCTGTCCCGTAAAAAAGGTTTGGCGGAAACCCGATCACCGCTTCTAACAGATCATCTTTAATAATCCCCTTGCGGATCTCTTTTTCAGCGCCGCCTCGAAAAAGCACCCCATGGGGCATGACAGTTGCCATCATGCCGTTGGTTCTCAGGATTGACAGCATGTGCTGTAAAAACATGAGGTCGCCCTTTTTGCCGGTCTCAGGGCAGAAACCGTATCTGAACCTCTCAGTGAACTTCATGCCGTCTCTTGAATAATTCTGACTGAAGGGTGGATTGGTTATGACCCGGTCAAATCGCATGAGTTCCCCGCCATCTAAATGCAGGGGGGATGAGAGCACATCATCATTCTGGATATCAGCGCCTGCAATGCCGTGAAGGATCATGTTCATCTTGCACATCGACCAGACACCGCCGTTGTTATCCTGACCGTAAAGGCTAAGGTTAAAGGGGTTTCCCCCGTGCTCTTCCACATACTGTTTTGAGTGAATCAGCATACCGCCCGAGCCTGCACACGGGTCATAGATGCGCATGCCCTCCTGGGGCTTGAGTATTCGTACCATCAAACGGACCACATCCCTGGGGGTATAGAATTCCCCTCCCTTTTTGCCGGCAGAATCCGCAAATTGGCCGATAAGATATTCGTAAGCTGCGCCAATAAGATCTGGAAATTCAAAATCCACATTTCTCAAGCGATATTTATTGAAATGAGTGATCAGGTCACGAAGTTTCTGATCAGGGATCCTTGTTTTCCCGGCTTTCCTTTGAAAATCAATATGCCCTAAGACACCCTCAAGGCTCCGGTTGACATGCTCAAGCGCGCTTAACGCCTTATTCAGTTCATCGCCTATGTTGCGGTGGGCATGTTTAATTTTTTCCCACCGGGCCGCCTTTGGGACAAAAAAGGATTTTGCATACCTGGCAGGATCTTCGGCCCGCTTGATCGCCTGCTTTTCTGTCCTTTCTCTGGCAAGGTTTGATTTTATGATCCTTTCATATTCCTCATCAAAGACATCCGAGCACCGTTTCAGAAAAAGCATCCCAAAAATATATTCCTTAAATTCCGAGGCATCCATCTTGCCCCGCAGGATATCTGCTGCTGCAAAAAGATGGTGCTCAAGTTGTCCGAGTGTCAGCTTCCTCATGCGATGTCGTTTTCTCCTTCGAAAATCTCGGGATGATACCTCTTCATACTCAAGCAACTGTTCCTTCCAATGACGACGTGGTCAAGGATCGGGATGTCCACGGTCCAACAGGCTTTGACCAGGGCCCTCGTCAATTGGATATCCTCATCGCTGGCCATAGGTAGGTCGGTGGGGTGGTTGTGGGCCAGGATCAGGGCCGATGCCTTTTTCCTCAGGGCCGATTCCACGACCTCGCGGGGATAGACCACGGACATGTCCACGGTCCCTTTGAAGAGCACTTCTTCCGAGATCAGATGTCTTGACCGGTTGAGGTAGAGGAGTCTGAATTCCTCACGGTTCAAGGGGCCCATGGATGCCTTGAGGTATTCATGAAGATCTTCCGCGTTTTCGATCAGGTTCAATTGTGCCAGTGGCTGGCGGAGCCTGCGTTTGACGATCTCCATAGAGGCCAGAATCTGTGCAATCTTGGCATTGCCGACGCCCTTGATCTTTATGAGATCTTCCTGTGTTGCTGACATGAGCCCAATAAACCCGTCAAACTCTTTCAGCATCTCCCGTGCCAGCCCGACAGCATCCTTTCCTTCCCTGCCGGTCCGAAGGAGAATGGCCAAGAGCGCCGCATCATTCAGGGCCTCCGGCCCCTTCTCAAGAAGCATCTCTCGAGGGCGATCCCCTTCAGGCCAATCCTTTATGTGGATAACCTTTTTTCCCTTGCTCTCTTTTGTCTTTTCCATTCACTGCCAATTTATCTGTCTTAGGTACAATTTCTTTTTCATGATCAAGCCTGAGGAACTCAGCTACGCTTAAGATTCTGATAGATCCAACCTCATCAAGGTCGAGGAGGTGTTTATCTCCTGATATGACAAACTCTGCACTGGCCTCCAAAGCGAGTTCAATGAATATTAGATCATCTACATCCTCTATTTTAACGTCTCTTGCCGTTACCCCGGCTTGTTTCGAAACATTATAAAGCCTGCTTTGCCTAATCAAGGTCTCAATAACCGTTTCTACCGTCAACTTCCGCCTTTCGAGAATTCTTGCGAATTTTTCTCGCCTTAAAACCTTTTGAAATTCTTTTAAGGTTGATTGACTCTGAACCAGAGAGTGTTTTTCAAGTATGATTTTCAAGGCATCCGAAGGTGCACCTTTCCATAAAACAGCCGAAATCAGTACATTTGTATCAACGACTATCTTCATTCTCTTTCCTCGCCTTATGGACTTCTTCGTTAATCTCCTCCAGAGGCATGAAGTCTTCTTCCGGTTCGGAAGAAAAATCGAGCAAAGAATGAGTTTTCTTGATTATCAGGCTGTCACCTTCTATAATCGCAACGAATTTCCTTTGTCCGCCCAGCCATTTACGCAAGATCACATCTGTTTTTAGCGTATCTCCATCCGAATAGATCACTGTTGTTTCCATACCGTCCTCCTGACACCCCCAGAAAATCTCTGTTTATCAAAATAATCTGTGCCCTGAAATAGCCCCGGCCCTGTCGAAAAAGAGCTTCAAAGGATTTCAGCTTACTTATAGTATTTAATTGCCGATTTAATATCATGTTTTGCTTCCATTACCTCTTCCTGAACTCCTTTCTTGAAATTCAATCTAAACAAAGACTGCTGGAGAAACTTTGAAATGTTTGCTCAACATTCTTATTTGACGGACATTTAACTGCCGTTTACCGGATAAAATTTCTGATACGACTCCCTGGCTACTGATTGCAGACAGATCCGACTGTTTCAACCCATGTTCTTCCATCAAAGCTTTCAGAGTATCTGCAGGATTACCCTCTATTTCGTTAATATATCGGGACTCATATGTTTCAATTAGGCTACCAATCGTCTCCATCAGAGAAGCTAAGGGATGTTTCTCATTATTCCCCACTTCATCAATAAGGGTATTAAGGAGACTCACCAATTTATTGTAGTGTTTTTGATCATGTGGTACAGAAAAAATGGGCTGCATAGCCGACCAAGCTTTTGCAATTTCTTCAAGTTGTATGTTCATTATTTCCTCTGATGCCATTTGCCATGTTTCCTGTTATCTCCTACTATGGCGACTGACGATGGTTACCGGGAGACGGGTTTCGGATATGTTGTGTTAGCTTGAAGACATCACGCATATGGATTATAAATTCATATCAATTTAGCATAAATTTGTCAATCTCTATGAATCATAGGGAAGTGGTACGAAAAGGGCCGTAAAGCAGAGGAGGTGGCGGTTGAAAAAAATATCCCTTGCAAAAATACCCCTCACTGATGATATAGTCTCTGCACACCGAAAACGCTCAAGAATGATCGGAAACGGGGAAAAAGAATGGTTTTTAACTGGCTGCACATGGCGATCTTGCTCTTCTTTGGTGTGGGATTCTTCATGGCCGGTGCAGCCCTGATAACTCCTTTTTTCCTCTCGCCGAGATCTAAGGACCGCCAGATGGGTATGCCCTATGAATGCGGCATTATCCCCATTAAAGGTGCCTGGATCCGCTTTCATATCAATTACTACATTTACGCACTCATCTTCTTAGCCTTTGAGGTTGACGTGCTCTATCTCTTCCCCGTGGCAGTGGCCTATGGTGAGGCCGTGGGTCTTTCCGCTTTCTTCAAGGTATTTGTCTTTGTCTCTGTTCTCGCATTGGCCGTTGTTTTCTTCTGGGCAAAAGGGGTATTCAAGTGGCCGAAAAAGATATAATCAGAGGGCCCGGGCATAATATTGATCCCCCCATATTCCAAATGGAACTCGCCGAGAAAATATTGGATGTATGCCGTTCCATGTCTCTCTGGCCGTTGACCTTCGGCCTTGCCTGCTGCGCTATAGAGATGATGGCCGTGGGCATGGCAAGATTTGATATCGCCCGTTTCGGTGCAGAGGTGTTCAGACCCTCTCCACGCCAGTCGGATCTGATGATTGTGGCAGGAACGGTGACCAAAAAACTGGCCCCGGTCATTGTCAGACTCTATGAGCAGATGCCCGCGCCCAAGTGGGTCATCGCCATGGGGAATTGCGCTATTTCAGGGGGGCCTTTCAAGTTCGAAGGTCAGTATTCCATTGTGGAGGGCGTGGATCAGATAATACCGGTTGATGTCTATGTCCCTGGCTGTCCGGCCCGGCCCGAA
>Ga0222636_1000409_pt1 | contig 22934 bp, 16 predicted proteins | sample AntAcemetagen141_FD_179811 | JGI IMG/M metagenome (GOLD analysis project Ga0222636, IMG submission 179811) | Saline water microbial communities from Ace Lake, Antarctica - #141 | ecosystem: Environmental > Aquatic > Non-marine Saline and Alkaline > Saline | place: Antarctica: Ace Lake...
AGAAATGAACTGTTTTTGCTTTTGTTTTTATTCTTTTTTTCTCTTCCTTAACTCGATATTGTATAGTAAATATTTTTTATTATTGAATTTTTTCTAGTTTTCTTGCAACGATTAACGACACAGACAAAAAAATGTTAGTGTAAACTTTAGTGGGGTACTTAGAAGAAAAAAATGTGTAATTAGCAATATTTATATTTATATGATAACATGTAAAGATAAAAATTTATAATCTTTCCTCAAAGAATATAAGTTATTTTCTGCTTTATTTTGAAAGGCAATTTGAATGACAGATAGCAATAAAACCAAAGAACAGCTATTAAGTGAATTAATAGATTTGCGTAAAAAGATTGTGGAATTAAAAGATGTGAAAAACAGTATACAAAATTTAGAAGAAAAAATAAAACAATCAGGAGAAAAACGCCAAAGTCCTTTCGAGAATACCCCCGTTTATTTAGCTACTTTAAATTTAAAAGGTGTAATTACTTCATGTAATAATGCCTGGCTAAAAATATCAGGTTATACCAGGAAAGAAATTGTAGGGAAGCATTTTTCTAAATTAAAATTTATTTGTATTAAAAATTTACCTGATACCAATAAACAGGCGGGGACACCTATCCTACGGGAGGAGTAGAGGTGTGCTCTATGCTTTCTTTTAATGCTTGATATTTAAAATATCATTTATTATATTGGAGGCGTTAGCTGATATTCAAGATAAATATTTAGAATGACAAGATGATTTTTATACAAAATAAAATAATATTTTTTGATTAGAATAGTTAATATTGAATCGGAATAATAAAAAAGAGGTTGTAAACAATGAGAGCTGTAGGTATTATAGGTTACAAAAAAAGCGGAAAAACAACATTAGGGTTAAAATTAGCTAAAGAATTAATTTCTCAGGGTTATCGGGTAGCTGTAATAAAACATATATCCGAAAATATTGATAAAGCTCATACGGATAGTGATAAATATAAAAAGGTCTTATCTCAAGTAGTTGCGATAAATTCTAAAGAATCTATCATTTTTCTGAAGAATAAAAAAAGCATTGATAGTATAATAAATTATATGGAAGCAGACATTGTTTTAATAGAAGGTTTTAAAAAGGAAAAAACTTTTCCCAAGATTGTATGCTTAAAGAAAGAAAGCGAAAAAGAAGAATTATTTGACGGATTGGAGCTTTGCACTGCAAGTTTATTTCCCACAAATGATCGGGGAAATCTTTCTGATTATTCTATTACAGATAATAACGATATCAGAGAAATGGCAAAAATAGTCATTGAAAAGGCATTCAAATTACCCAATCTAAATTGCGGAGGCTGCGGATATTCAGATTGTTTTACATTAGCAAAAGAAATTGTGAAAGGAAACAATACAATTGAGGACTGTATTTCACTAACCTCTGAGGTGACAGTCATTGCTGATGGAAAGAAAATTCCCATGAATCCCTTTATATCCAAAATGGTGAAAAATACAATCTATGGTATACTTTCTCCTCTAAAAGGATTTAAAGAGGGAAACATTGAAATAAAATTGAAAGAAAAATAATATGATTTTAATTGGCAACTATGGATAAAGATAAAGTGATGCATTGTTACCATTTGAATCGTATTTCTTAAAGAACTATCTGAGATTGGTAGAGCGTATTATAATTAGCCAGTTTAAAAAAATAAAATGAATCCTGTGAACTGGAATAATTTCATGCGTTAAATTAATACAGATTAGGTTATCTAATATGCAACAAGATACTAAACTAATCGGAAAACCAGTAAACAAGTTAGGAGATTATACATATGTCAAAAGGAATTATTCAATCGAATCAACAAAAAGAAACAGAAAAAAAAGAAAAAATATTCGATGCAATTATTATCGGAGGAGGTCCTGCTGGTCTAACTGCAGGAATTTACCTTAGTCGGGCTAGAATGAACACGCTATTATTGGAAAAATTGAGCCCTGGCGGGCAAGCAATTTTAACTGAAATAATAGAAAATTATCCTGGATTTCCAAACGGAATTTCCGGACCGGAGCTTATGCAAAACATGGAAAAGCAGGCAGTTAAATTCGGGGTGCAAATTAAATATGGCCAAGTTATAGAAGTAAAAAATGACGAAAAATCGAAAGTAAAAATAGTGAAAACTGAAGATCAAGAGTATAGAACATTAAGCATAATTATTGCTTCCGGTGCTGAAGCAAGAAAGTTAAATATACCGGGGGAAGAAAAATTTACAGGTAGAGGTGTTTCTTATTGTGGAACTTGTGACGCACCATTTTTTAAAGATAAAAAAATTGTGTTAGTTGGAGGCGGAGATACTGCTATAGAAGAAGCTTTATACTTGAGTAAATTTGCCCGGGAAATAACAATTATTCACCGTCGCGACAGATTAAGAGCTACTAAAATATTACAGGAAAGAATATTTTCTAATCAGGTTATTAATTTTAGCTGGAATTCAATACCATTAAGAATAGAGGGTACAAATAAAGTGGAGGGTATTTTTCTTAAAGATACAAAAACAAAACAAGGGAAAGAGATTAAATGTGATGGCGTATTTATTTTTGTGGGATATCTACCTGAAACAAATTTTCTTAAAAACATTATTCAATTAGAAGATAAGGGATATATCCACACAGATGATAATATGATGAGTTCCGTAGAGGGAATTTATGCCTGTGGAGATGTACGTAACAAATTATTACGACAGGTAGTTACTGCATGCGGAGAAGGTGCAACTGCTGCTTTTGCCGCTCAAAGATATGTTGAAGATTTAAAAGGAGTCTCATATAATTAAAATAAGAAAGGATAAAAAATGAATTTTGGAATTTCGACAATGCCTCTTGAAGATTATCAATTGGAAAAAAAATTACCTTTACTTAAAGAGGCAGGAATAAAATATATTGAAGTTAAACCAAAAAAGGGGCATTTTAATTTTCAAGAACCGAAATATCTTGATGAAATGCGAAGAAAATTTAAAAAGAACAATATAGAAGTTATTTCCATGCATATGCCTACGAATGGGGTTGATATTTCCTTGATTGAAGAATATGAGAGGGTATGGTCTGTTCGGGAAGTAGAGAAGACAGCACTTGCTCTCTTAAGATTAGGTGGAGGTATATTGGTTGTCCATCCGGGGAGTAAAATCGAAGATGAAAAAATGAGAAAAAAGAGGCGGGAAAAGAGTGAAAAGAGCCTGGAAGAGATTTTGAAATTTTGTGAGTACTGGGGGATAAAAATCGCCTTGGAAAACACGCTACCCGGAAAAACAGGGGATAATATTAATGAAATTTTAGAGTTGGTAAAAAAGTTTAACTCAAAAAATTTAGGTATATGTCTTGATACAGGGCATTGTAATATTACATCTTCCCTTTATCATCATGCAAATGTTGTTGAATGTTTGCCGGTAATAAAAGACTACTTATGTCATCTTCATGTCCATGACAATTCGGGCAAAGATGATGAACATTCACTACCTTATAAAGGAACAATTGATTGGAAAGAATTTTTATATACTTTAAAAAATATTGGGTACAAAGGCATATTTATGTTTGAGTTAAGAAAAAAAGAAAAAAATGAAGAAATGATAAAAAATGTTGGAGAATTGTTCCGAAAATTAAATGAGGTAAAAGATAAATGAAAGAGAAAAGAGGGCATCTTTATTGGTTGCGACGAAAACTGCCAGATCAAAAAGTAATAAATAAAATGGAAAATTTGTTTAAAGACTTGAACTTACATACAGTTTGTGATAGCGCCCTATGTCCTAATCGAGGAGAATGTTTTAAAAACGGAACTGCAACTTTTATGATAATGGGAGATGTTTGTAGCAGAAACTGTCAATTTTGTGCTGTAAAAAAAGGAAAACCCTTGCCATTGGATCCAAAAGAACCAATTCATATTGCACAAGCTGCTAAATATTTAAAGCTTAAACATGTTGTTGTTACATCTGTTACCAGAGATGATCTTTTGGATGGAGGAGCTGAACATTTTGCTCAAACAGTCATTGTAATCAAAAATTTTCTCCCAAAAAGTACAGTAGAAATATTGATTCCTGATTTTCAAGGCTCTCGGGAGGCATTACAAAAAGTAATTGAAGTACATCCGGAAGTGATTAATCATAACATCGAGACAATAGAGCGTTTATATTCATCTGTAAGACCAATAGCGGATTATAAAACATCATTGCAACTTATAAAAAGAGTCAAAATAGGTAATCAGGATATTATTACAAAATCAGGGATTATGCTAGGATTGGGAGAAAAAAAAGAAGAGGTAGTCATAGCGATGAAAGATTTAAGAAAGGTAAATTGCGATCTGCTAACTATCGGCCAATATTTACGTCCATCTCCTCAACATTTAAAAGTGAAAGAATATATTCATCCGGACGAATTTGAAGTATACAGGAAAATTGGAATGTCTTTGGGATTTAAACATGTATTATCTGGTCCTCTAGTACGAAGCTCATATCATTCCGGTGAAATTTTACAAAATATATTAACTCAAAAATTAAAAGCAATGATATCGTAAAAAGGAATAATTTTCTTTGATATATTTAAATATATCTGGTAAAATTATAATCAATTAATTAATAAATAAAAAAAATTATCAAAATTTAGGAGGATAGTTTTGAATGACCAAGTATAGTATAAATGAAATACGAAATATAGCTTTGGTAGGACATGGTGATTCTGGAAAAACTTCTCTTACAGAAGCGATACTTTATGATTCAAAAATGATTACACGATTAGGAAATATAGGACAGGGGAATACAACGACAGATTACGATCCCCGGGAAATAAAAAAAGGGATAACCATTAATTCTGCATTTGCATTTTTAAATTGGAAAAATTGCACAATAAATATTATAGATACTCCCGGATATCTTGATTTTATTACTGATACTAAATCAAGTCTTAGAGTTGTAGATAATGCAGTATTAGTTATATGTGGAGTATCCGGAGTAGAAGTACAAACTGAAAAAGTATGGGATTTTGCTGAAGAATATAAAATTCCCAAAACAATTTTTATTAATAAGATGGATAGAGAGAGAGCTGACTTCTACCGTACAAAGGATATGATTAATAAAATTTTTGGTTCATCTGCTGTTTCGGTGCAGTTGCCTATAGGAAAAGAAGATAATCTCAGGGGTGTTGTTGATTTAATCAAGATGAAGGCCCAGATTTATGAAAAATCAAACGGAGAAAGACCGGTATTTAAAGAGCAGGAAATTCCTCAGGATATGAAAGAGGAAGTAAAATCTTATCGTAATCAATTAGTGGAAGCTGTTGCAGAATTTGATGATGAGATTTTAATGAAATATTTAGATGGAGAAACATTGAGCGAAGATGAAATTACATCTTGTTTAAAAATTGGTATAAGAGAGAGAAAAATCGTCCCTATTCTTTGCGGTTCTGCCACTATGAATTTAGGGATAGAATCTTTGATGGATTTTGTATGTGAATACTTACCTTCTCCGGCTGAAATGCCTCCTGTTTCCGCTAAAAATGGAGATAATACCACTGAGGAGTTAATAGAAAATATCACTGATGCCCCGTTTTCTGCAATTATTTTTAAAACAATAGCTGATCCTTATGTGGGAAATTTGACATATTTCAGGATATATTCCGGGAAGCTTTCCGGGGATTCCAGTATTTTAAATTCTTCAAAAAATGTTGAGAACAAGGTTGGAAAAATTTATAAAATGCAAGGGAAAAATCAGAATATAATTTCCGAAATTTGTGCTGGAAATATTGGAGCTGTGGCAAAATTAAAAAATACCACTACCGGAGACACTCTTTGTGATAAAAATAAACCGGTAATTTTTGAAAAGATAGAATATCCGGAACCAATCATGTTGCTGGCTATTTCACCCAAAACCAAGGGAGACGAGGATAAATTAAGTACTGCTTTAAGCAGAATAACTGATGAAGACCCTACAGTAAAAGTATATAGGGATGATGATACCGGAGAAACAATATTAGCGGGTATGGGAGAATCGCATTTGGATGTAGTTATTGACACCATGCATAGTAAATTTGGAGTCGAAGTTGACAGAACGACTCCTAAAGTAGGATATAAAGAAACAATTCGTAAAAATGTAAAAATTGAAGGAAAATACAAGAAACAATCCGGTGGTCGCGGACAATACGGACATTGTTGGTTAGAGCTTAAGCCTTTAGGAAGAACAAAGGGATTTGAATTTGAAGATAAGATAGTAGGGGGAGTTATTCCACGTCAATATCGTCCTGCAGTAGAAAAAGGAGTTATTGGAGCCATGAAAACAGGAGTACTAGCCGGCTATCCAACCATAGATATGAAAGCGATTGTTTATGATGGAAGTTATCATCCGGTAGATTCTTCGGAAATGGCATTTAAAGTGGCAGGTTCAATGGCCTTTAAAAAAGGAGCTGTTAAAGCAGATCCAGTATTATTAGAACCGATTATGGATATAGAAGTCCTGGTTCCCAAAGATTATATGGGCGATATTATTGGAGATTTAAATAGCAAGAGGGGAAAAATTATGGGAATGGAAGAAACGGTAAAAGGAAAACAAATGATTAAAGCAAAAATACCCCAGGCGGAAATATTTAAATACGCCATTGATTTACGTTCCATGACTCAGGGAAGAGGAAATTTTTCCCTTAAATTCTCCCATTATGAAGAAGTTCCCGTAAATATAGCTCAAGAAATAATTGAAAAAGGCAAGGAAGAAGAAAAATAACAAAATATTTTAAAAAATATTAAAAAAAAAGAAGGATTTTTAAATTAAATATAGAATATATAAAATGAAATAAATAAATGTAATTTCTTTTAATTCTTTCATTAAAAAAGGAGGTGTAGTATATGGACTGGTTATCAGAATTAGCTTGGTACTGGTGGGCAGCAATAATAGGAGTTATTGCTTACATGATTTATTATTTTGCAGAATAATATAACTATTTAACATACTTAATAATTTATTGCAAGAACAAATAAGATGTGTTTTTATTTTTAAGTGCAGGTGAGGAATTAACGATTTACCCTGCACTTTATTTTTATTGGTTAAATTCTATTATTTTTACTCTTTATCTATATATTAAGAGATAAGGATTGTCTTTTTGATTATTCAATTTACCCTTTAAAGCATTAATTAATGAAGTGCAAAGGAGTATAAATGTTTATGTGAAAAGTTCTTCTGCTTTAATCTACAGGGTAATGGGGGTATATTTTAGTAAGTAAGGTGAAAAATATGAATGTATTTATATATGAAAGATCTATGCGATTAATATTGATATTCGTTTTATTATTTATTTTTCCATTAAATTCAACTGCAGATGTTGAAATTCCCGAAGAATATGTCATTTCTTTAGAGGAAATAGAATCATTGGTCTTTAACGCTAAATTCGGAATCGGTGAATTGAACTTAGGCTATGGGGAAGATAATGTTTTAAAAGGTTATTTCCATTACAAAAATAGCCTGTTAAAACCTCAAATACATTATGACATATTAGAAAAAAAAGGTTTTCTAGATTTATCTCAAAGTATTACAAAAAATATAGGTTCAATATTTTCGCTTCAAAATGTTTGGGATTTGAAATTACCTGCCAATATTCCATTAAAAATAAATATTAATGCAGCAACTTATAATGGAAATATTGACCTGTCAAATTTACAAGTAGAAGAGTTTATTTTAATTACCGGGGCAAGTAGTACAAATATTTTATTTAATCAGATGAACAAGATAAATTTAAAGAATATTCATATTAAAACGGGTGCGTCAACTTTGAATATCTCTGGGCTATCTAATGCGAATTTCGATAGAATGGATTTTGACGGAGGCGCAGGATTATATACTTTTGATTTTTCTGGAAACCTAAGGAAGAAATCTAAAATAAAAATTAATGCTGGTGCAGCCAAAGTTATATTAAAAATTCCCTCTGCTTCTGGTGCCAGAATTAAACTTCCCCGATTTCCAACAGTAAAATCTGAGATCGCAGGATTTATCAAGATAAATGAACAGGTTTATGTTAACCAAGAATTTGGTAAAAGAGAAGAAGAACTGGACATTGAAATCAATGGGGTTTTTTTGAATGTAGAAGTGGTTTCACTTCCCAACTAAAAAGTCGCATTAATATAGCGGGATATTCTCTCTAAAGCCTTTTTTGGTAAAAATGTCTACATCTCTTTATTTATGATAAAATATTCATCGCTAGCCAAAGTTTAGTTTTTTTATCATTACATTTTCAATTCCAGTAATCAATTTTTTAGGTGAATTATAAAGGTTGTAAAAGCAACCGCTGTTTAGCAACAAAAACTATTTATTTCCTACAGAATTTTTCATTTTCCTTAAACCAATATGTGCAAATTTCCCTAAGTTTTAAAATATGAATTTAAAAAATATTGTATTGACTTTTAATACCATTTAAATTATACTAAAAATGAATTATATCAGAAAAAAACAGTGCGAAGGACTGAAGGGTTTGTGATAAAAACCCTTAAACTCACCTTTAAGTTTTGTAAATGAAAAATAAGAAATTAAACTAATTTACAACGTTTGACAAGCGTTAATTGTATGACAAGAGTAGTATAGTGTGGGGCTGTAGCGTAGTCGGGAGCGCGCCTCCATGGCATGGAGGAGGTCGCGGGTTCGATTCCCGCCAGCTCCACCAATTATTATACTACTAAAAAAGGGTGGTACCACGAGTAGAATCTCGTCCCTCGTAATTTGATTAATTACTTGAGGCGGGGTTTTTTTATTTAAGGAGGAATTTAAATGGAAGAAACCTATAATTTTAGTAAAATTGAAAAGAAGTGGCAGGAATTTTGGAAGGAAAAGAAATTTTTTAAAGCAACAATGAATCCCGAAAAACCAAAATATTATGTATTGGAGATGTTTCCCTATCCTTCAGGCGAACCGCACATGGGGCATGTTAAAAATTATGTTATCGGTGATGTAGTTGCAAGATATAAATATTTCCAGGGATATAACATACTTCATCCTATGGGGTGGGATGCTTTTGGATTACCCGCTGAGAATGCCGCAATAAAAAATCAAATTCATCCTTCGATTTGGACCAAAAACAATATCCAAAAGATGAAAAGCACTTTAAAAAAAATGGGAATCAGTTATGATTGGGATAGAGAAATATCAACTTGTCAACCGGATTATTACAAATGGACCCAGTGGATTTTTTTACAATTATTTAAGAACGGATTGGCGTATAAGGAAAAAGCGGTAGTGAATTGGTGTCCGTCTTGTTCAACAGTATTAGCTAATGAACAAGTGGTTGAAGGGGGTTGTGAAAGATGTGGAACGGAAGTAATTAAAAAAGAATTATCCCAATGGTTTTTTAAAATTACCGATTATGCCCAGAGATTACTTGATGACATAGAATCTCTGGAAGAATGGCCGGAAAAAGTATTGACTATGCAAAGAAATTGGATAGGAAGAAGCGAAGGGGCAAGGGTTGATTTTCCTGTGAAAGGAAGCAATAAAGTCATACCTGTTTTCACCACTCGTCCGGACACTCTTTATGGTGTTACTTATTTTTTACTGGCTCCCGAACACCCTTTAGTGGAAGAACTAATAGAAGACTCACCGTTTAAAGATGAAGTTAAAAAATTTAAAAAAGAAGTAGAAAAAGAGAGTGCTTTAGATAGAATATCCGCTGCATTGGAAAAAAGAGGGTGTTTCACCGGGAAATATGTTATAAATCCTATGAATGGTGAGGAAATTCCTGTATGGTTGGCGAATTACGTGTTGATGGGATATGGAACAGGTGCTGTCATGGCGGTTCCTGCTCATGATCAAAGAGATTTCGAATTTGCTAAAAAATATCAGCTTCCGATTAAAGTTGTCATATCACCGGAAGGTGAAAAAATATCTTCTGAAGATATGGAAACAGCATTTGATGCAAAAGGAATTATGGTGAATTCCGGAAAATATAATGGTTTGCCAAATGTAAAAGCTTTAGAAATGATGATTGATTTTCTTAAGAAAAAAGGATCAGGGAAAGAGGAAATTAATTATAGATTACGAGACTGGCTTATTTCAAGACAACGTTATTGGGGTGCTCCCATTCCGATAGTCTATTGCCCTAAATGTGGCATTGTCCCTGTTCCCGAAAAAGATCTTCCGGTTTTATTGGCAGAAGTTGTTGATTTTAAACCAACCGGCATGTCTCCTTTGGAAGGGAGTGAAGAATTCGTAAATACTGTTTGCCCGATATGTGGTCGTAAAGCAAAAAGGGAAACAGACACAATGGATACATTTGTCTGTTCCTCATGGTATTATCTTAGATATTGTTCCCCTAAAAGCGATACAGTACCATTTGATAAGGAAGAATTGAAATATTGGATGCCAGTGGATCAGTATATTGGTGGAGTCGAACATGCTATATTACATTTATTATATTCCCGATTCTTTACCAAAGCTTTATATGACATGGGACATGTTAATTTCAAAGAACCATTTAAAAGACTTTTTACTCAGGGAATGGTATGTAAAGACGGTGCGGCAATGTCTAAATCAAAAGGTAATGTTGTTACTCCCGGGGAAATATTTTCTAAATATGGGATTGATGCCACTCGCTTAATGATTCTATTTGCCAGTCCCCCGGAAGTGGATATGGAATGGACTGATAAAGGTATGGAAGGCGCTTTTCGTTTTTTAAATCGAGTTTGGCGATTAATTTACAATAATTTGGAAAATATGAAAAAGATTGCCGACATAGAAGATAATATTTTTAATATTACCAATCTTCCTTCGAAAAAAATAAGGCAAAAAATTCATCAAACCATTAAAAAAGTAACCGAAGATATTGAAAAGAGATTCCATTTTAATACTGCAATCAGTGCGATTATGGAATTAGTAAATGAAACATATAAATTTGAATTAACCGGGGAAGTTAATAGTAATAATGATATGTTTGTTTTAAGAGAAGCATTAGATGCCATTATCAGGTTATTAGCTCCCATTACCCCGCATTTTTCGGAAGAATTATGGCAGGAAATGGGCCATACGGAAAGTTTATATCTTATGCCATGGCCTAAATATGAGGTTGATTTATTGGAAAAAGAAGAAAAGCTTATTATTGTTCAGATTAACGGAAAATTAAGGGATAAGTTAACAATACCTGCTTCATGTAATGATGAAGAATTAGAAGTAAAGGCTCTTTCTTTGCCAAAAATAAAAGACAAAATATCCGGAAAAAAAATTATGAAAGTAATTGTTGTTTCTGGGAAACTGGTCAATATTGTGGTAAAATAAATATTAAGATAAATTGAATTTAGAACCTAGGATCCAGGAGCCAGAATAGAATCGTATTTTGTAAAGTATATATTGTATCACATATATTCTGAATTCTGACTACTGACTCCTGAATTCTTAAATGTTATAAATTTTTAAATAAAAAAAGGAGGAAGTATTATTATGGCTTTTGGTGATTTAAACAGTTTTATTGGCATTGGGAGATTAACCAGGGACCCGGAATTGAGATATACCCCCGGTGGGACGGGAGTATGTAAATTTGGCATTGCAGTAAATAGAACTTACAAAAATAAGGAAGGGAATAATGTAGATAATGTTCTCTTTATAAATATTACAACTTGGGGAAAACAGGCTGAAAATTGCTCGCAATTTTTAAAAAAGGGAAGAAGAGTAGCTGTTAATGGTGAATTGCGTTCAAATAATTGGCAGGATAAAGATGGAAATAAAAGAGTATCTTTTGAAGTCAATGCCCGAACTGTGCAATTTTTAGATTTAATTAAAGATGAAGGTTTTAACGTACAGGGAAATCAGCCAGAGAAAAAGGAAGATATTTCCAATGAAGTCGTAGAAGAAGACGTTACGATTTCAGAAGACGATATTCCGTTTTAAATTAGTATATAGTCAAAGAAAAGATGTGGATAGAAGTGTAGGCGGGCTAAGACAGAATAAAGAACAAAGAAAAGAATCTGTTCCCTGAATTTGTAAAGATGGAAATATAATCGATGAAATAAAAATATGAACGTAAAAGAACGGCTTTGAGTATTTAACTGAATATTAATGGCTTGAAATTAATTGGCCAATAAGGTAATTGGTAAATTAGAAAATTAAGTATAACCGGCTTGTCAGTTATGCAAATATTTTTGCAAAATTTCTAAATATTTTGCTATAATTATTATAGACAAAGAAAAAAAGAGATGTTATAATATCTTTTGCGTAGTAAAAACCGTGGGCGGGTAGCTCAGTTGGGAGAGCACTGGCTTTACAAGCCAGGGGTCACAGGTTCAAGCCCTGTTCCGCCTACCAAATATATATTGTTGTGTGGGGCCGTAGTGCAGTCGGTTTAACACGCCTGCCTGTCACGCAGGAGATCGCGAGTTCGAACCTCGTCGGCCCCGCCATTTTTTTATATATCGTTTATAAGGCGATTTAAGTGCCGAGATAGCTCAGTCGGTAGAGCAGCGGACTGAAAATCCGCGTGTCCCCAGTTCAATTCTGGGTCTCGGCACCATATTTCAATTATTTTTGCGGAAATAGCTCAGTGGTAGAGCATCGCCTTGCCAAGGCGAGGGTCGCGGGTTCGAATCCCGTTTTCCGCTCCACGTTTGTAAATTAAACTATGGCGGCATAGCCAAGTGGGAAGGCAGAGGACTGCAAATCCTTCATCCTCGGTTCAAATCCGAGTGCCGCCTCCATTTAATTACTTATAACCTATAATTTGAACATACGGGCGGTTAATTCAGTGGTAGAATGCTTGCTCGACGCGCAAGAAGTCACTGGTTCGAATCCAGTACCGCCCACCATTTAAGAAATAAGAAAATAATATAGAAAATAGTAGATTAATTTTTTATTAAGAGAGTAGATATGGAGAAGGTGTAATTATCTATAAAAAAATTAATCAAATACCCTTTCTATGTAAAATCCTGATTTGAAATTAATTAAAAGTAAAATCGGGCGGAAATGACCGTTAAAGATAATCAAGGTGAGTTAATAATATTAACTAAAAAAGGTGGAACCGCGAGGTAGTATACTAGCTTCTCGTCCTTTTATTAATAAAGGAAGAGAAGCTATTTTAATTTTTTTTAGATTAAGGAGGTATGTAAAATGTCAAATGTAAAAGTTTTTTTAATAGATGGTTCAGGAATAATGTTAAAAGAAGGCGCTACATTATATGATGCAGCTGTAAAAATTAGTCTAACATTGGGAAAAGAAGCATTGGCAGGAGTAGTAAATGGAGAAAAAAAAGATTTAAATCATTTACTTGAGAACAATGATAAAATTAAAATTATTACTTTTGATTCACCTGAAGGAAAAGAAATATTTCGTCACAGTACTTCTCATATAATGGCTCAAGCAGTAAAAGAATTATTTCCGGAAGCAAAATTTGCCATTGGTCCTGCAATAAAAGATGGATTTTATTATGATTTTGAAATAAGCCGTCCTTTTACTCCGGAAGATTTGATTGCAATTGAGAAAAAGATGAAAGAAATTACTGAAAAAGATCTTCCTTTTAAAAAGACGGAAATAACAAAAAAAGAAGCAGAGAAAATATTTGCAGAGAAAGATGCAATATATAAATTAGAGCTTCTAAATGATATTACAGATGACAAGGTTTCACTATATAAACAAGGGGATTTTACGGATCTATGCAGAGGTCCCCATATTCCTTCAACTAAAAAATTAAAAGCCTTTAAACTCTTAAGTGTTGCTGGTGCATATTGGAGGGGTAGCGAAAAAAATAAAATGCTACAACGTATCTATGGAACCTCTTTTAATAAAAAATCTGCTCTGGATGATTATTTAAAATTAATGGAAGAAGCGAAAAAAAGAGACCATAGAAAAATTGGAAAAAGTTTGAAATTATTTAGTTTTCACGAAGATGGTGTCGGATTTCCTTTCTTTCATCCCAAAGGAATGGTTTTGCGGAATATTTTAGAGGATTATTGGAAAGAAGAGCATCGAAAAGCCGGCTATGCTGAAGTAAAAACTCCCATTATTTTAAATAAATCGTTATGGGTCCAATCCGGCCATTGGGATCATTATAAGGAAAATATGTATTTTACCAAAATAGACGAAGAAGATTATGCTATTAAACCGATGAATTGCCCGGGAGGAATTTTAATTTATAAATGTGATTTACATAGTTATAGAGATTTACCTCTTAGAATGGGAGAATTGGGATTAGTGCATAGACATGAATTATCCGGAGTACTCCATGGTCTTTTTAGAGTAAGGTGTTTTACCCAGGATGATGCACATATATTTATGACACCTAAACAAATTAAAGATGAAATAAAAGGTGTAATCGATTTAACTGATCGTATATACAAGACTTTTGGATTCGATTACCGTGTAGAACTCAGCACTAAACCGGAAAATGCCATGGGCTCTGACGAAATTTGGGAAAAAGCAACTAATAGTCTGGAAGAAACTTTAATAGAGAAGAAGATAAATTATACTATCAACAAAGGAGATGGAGCATTTTACGGACCGAAGATTGATTTTCACCTTGAAGATTGCATCGGTAGGAACTGGCAATGCGGAACGATACAAATAGATTTTAATATGCCGGAAAAATTTGATCTCTATTACATCAATAAAGCAGGCGAAAAGGAAAGACCGGTCATGTTGCATCGAACTATTTTAGGGAGTATTGAGAGATTCATCGGAATCCTTATAGAAAATTATGCAGGAGCATTTCCTTTATGGCTGGCTCCCGTGCAAGTAAAATTATTACCTATTGCTGATAGACACATTGATTATGGTAAAAAAATTGTAAAAATGTTAAAGGAAAATAATATCAGAGTGGAATTTGATAAAATAAACGATAAAATTGGTGCTAAAATAAGAAAGGCTGAGATGGAAAAAATTCCTTACATGTTAATATTTGGGGATAAGGAATTAGAAGATAATGTAGTTTCTGTTCGAAAAAGAGGAAAAGGAGATTTGGGAAAAATAAAAATAGAGAAATTTTTAGAAGATAGATTGAAAGAAATTAGAGAAAAAAAATTACCTTGATATAATTTGAATAAATTATATTAATTAGTGAATTAGTCAATTAGTTAACTAGTTAATTCAGTAATTAATATTCCATGCTTCCTGTAGTATGCATATTATATAGCAAAAAACGAAAAGATGATAAACAAAACTAAAATTTATAATCTACGAAAAAGTTTCGAATCTTAAATTATGTTTTTCGCTTTTAGTTTTTATTCTTTAGTTGATTTAACTATCTCACATCTTGTATTTTTTAATTGGTGAATCGGATAATTACTCATTACTTTCTTTTATACATATTGACTATAAACAAAGAATATGCTATAGTTTCTAAAAAATGCTATAAGGTATGTAAATAATCTAAACTAAAATTACTTTTATATTTTTCTAATATTTTTTTATTTTGTATTTACAAAAACTAAATAATTAATTAAATTTGTGACGAATAACATGTTAAGTATTTTCAATTGATGCAAAGGAGGAAAATAAGTATCAAGTCTACATCAACATTAAGAATAAATGAAAAAATTAGAGCAAAAACTATAAGACTTATAGGTTCTGAAGGACAACAATTAGGAGTAATGAGTAAGAAAGAGGGATTAGAACTAGCAGAAAAGGAAAGTTTGGATTTAGTTGAAGTTGCTCCAGGTGCCGATCCTCCGGTTTGTAGAATTATTGATTATGGTAAATTTAAATATGCTCAAGGCAAGAAGGAAAAAAGCGGAAAGAAAAAGCAAAAGAGCAGCGGGATGAAAGAAGTAAAACTACGGCCTAATATAGGAGACCATGATTACGATTTTAAAGTGAAAAACTTGTGTAAATTTTTAAAAGATGGGAATCAGGTAAAGGTTACGGTTATGTTTAGGGGAAGAGAAATGAGGTATGTAGAACTAGGAAGAAAACTGTTAGATCGGGTCATTAAAGATTCAGAAGAGCTTGGTAAAATTACCAAACAACCAAAATTAGAAGGAAGAAACATGATACTGGTTCTAATACCGAAACAATAACAATATCACCAAGAAAGAGGTAAAATATTTATGCCGAAAATGAAGACACACAAAAGCTCACAAAAGAGATTTTCCATAACCAAGTCTGGAAAAATAAAAAGAGCAAAGGCTTATAAAAGCCATATATTAACTAAAAAATCAACTAAACGAAAAAGAAATTTAAGGAAGTCAACATTTGTAAGTGCAGCCGAGACCAGTAGAGTCAAAGCATTATTACCTTATAGTTAGTATTTAAAAAAATAATTAAAAATTATCTAATAAATAAATTATTATTCAAGACACAATAAAGTAAGGAGTGAATAGAATGCCAAGAGCGACAAATAATGTTGCCTCAAGAAAAAGAAGAAAGAAAGTATTAAAACTAACAAAGGGATTTTGGGGTGCAAAAAGCAAACTTTATCGAACTGCCCACGAGGCCATGTTAAAATCTCTTTCTTATGCTTATAGAGACAGAAGAGTGAGGAAGAGAGATTTTAGAAGTTTATGGATTACCCGGATTGGTATTGCCGCAAGAAACGAAGGTTTACCTTATAATAAATTTATAAAAGGACTTAAGGATGCCGGCGTAATCATTAATCGAAAAATATTGGCTGAACTGGCAGTTAATGATCAAAATGCGTTTATAAATATTGTTAATATTGCAAAAGAAAGTGCAAATTAATTGTATTGCTATATAAATTATCCGTTTATTGAGCAATATTAAAAGATACGACAAAGATAAGTAGGTCGTAATTTTAGGTTTTTACTTTTAGGAAGAAATTACAACCGAAATTCACTTTGTAACTGCAAACTGAAATTGTATTAGAGTAAGCTTCGCCGGTTTGCCACCGTTAAAAGGAAAAGAGTATGGATTTGCTAAAATTAGCAAATTAAAAAGGGTGGTACCGCGGAAAAGGTTTATAATTTTCGTCCCTTTAAAAGGAGAAGAAAATTATAAACCTTTTTTATTTTGTGAAAAGCATATGTTGAAATGCGAAGGAGGGGAGAATATTGGAAAAAAGACTAAAAGAAATTAGAAATAAAATTAACCTCGAAGTAAAAATTGTAAAAAAAATTAAAGATATCGAAAAAATTAAAAATGAATGTTTGGGTAGAAAAGGAGAATTAACACTTTTATTACGAAAATTAGGATCGCTTTCCAAAGAGGATAGACCAAAAATTGGGAAATTGCTACATCAGTATAAAAAAGAAATTGAAGAATTAATTCAGAAAAAAACAATAGAAATAGTAAGATCAGAAAAAGAAAAAAGGATAAAAAGTGAAAGTATTGATATTAGCCTTTTAGGAAAAAGAATGGATAGGGGAACCATTCATCCTATCCAATTAATATTAAAAGAAATTGAAGAAGTATTCTTAGGTCTTGGATTTAAAATTGAAGAAGGACCGGAAGTCGAATTGGATTATTACAATTTTGAAGCCCTCAATATTCCCAAAGACCACCCGGCACGTGACGATCAGGATTCTTTTTTTATTAACAATGATATTTTACTGCGAACACATACTTCACCGGTAGAAATTAGAGTCATGGAAAAGCAAAAACCTCCGATAAGAATTATCGCTACCGGGAAATGTTATCGACGCGATTCTACAGATAGTACACATTCACCAATGTTTCACCAAATAGAAGGATTGGCGGTGGATGAGAATATCACTTTTGGGGATTTAAAAGGAGTACTAACTGTGTTTACTCACAGGATATTCGGTAAAGATAGAAAAATACGGTTCAGACCGGGATTTTTTCCTTTTACCGAGCCAAGTGCGGAGGTAGACGTTTCCTGCCTTTTATGTAAGGGAAGGGGTTGTCAATCTTGTGGGTACACAGGTTGGCTGGAAATCATGGGAGCAGGAATGACTGACCCTGCAGTTTTTAAAAAAGTAGGCTATGATTCCGAAAAATACTCCGGCTTTGCTTTTGGAATGGGTGTGGAAAGAATTGCTATGTTAAAATATGGTATCAATGATATCCGTTTATTTTTTGAAAACGATTTAAGATTTTTAAAACAATTTTGAGTCAATCGTTAGTATATAGTAGTAACATATTGATTAGGGGTTGTGTGTGACCCGGTATTAATTTTTTAGCCGGGTAACTGGTAAACTGGATAGCCAGCTAACTATTTTCACGCTGAACGCTGTACCCTATATGCTTTAAAATAAGCATGATATGCAATATGATAGAGAGATAAGGAGGAAAGAAAATGCAGGTATCATATAATTTACTAAAAGAATATGTTGATATAGATATATCCCCTGAAGAGTTAACAAAGAAATTAACCATTAATGGCATTGTTTTAGAAAGGGATGAAAAAGTAACTACCGAAATAGAAAAAGTTGTTATTGGAAAAATTATTAAAATAGATTCCCTTCCGGAGAGTGAAAAATTATCTTTATGCCAGATAGATATTAAAGATAAAATATTATCTATAATATGCGGTGCAACCAATATGAAGGTTTCAGACAAAGTACCCATTGCATTGGATGGGGCAAGATTGCCGCAGATAGGTATCATTAAGAATAAAAAAATCAGAAATGTTTTTTCAGAAGGTATGCTGTGCTCAGCTTCAGAATTAGGTATTGAATCGGGAAAGTCTTCGGGAATATTAATCCTGGAAAAAGATTCGCCTCTTGGAGAAGATATTAAAAAAATAATTAATTTCAATGATACAATATTTGACTTTGAAATTCATTCAAATCGTCCAGACTTAATGAGCATTATTGGAATAGCAAGAGAAGTAGCTGTTATTACAAATAAAAAATTAAAAATCCCTGAGATTGAAATTAGAGAAGAAGGTAAAAAAATTGAAGAAGATATTTCAGTTAAGATTGAAGCAGGGGATTTGTGCCCACGATATAGCGGAAGAATAATAAAGGATGTAAAAATAGGGGAATCTCCTCTATGGTTAAAATGGAAATTGAAATTATTGGGTATGAGACCTATAAACAATATTGTGGATATTACTAATTATATATTAATGGAAACAGGTCAACCGCTTCATGCGTTTGACCTCGACTTAATTCAAGAAAAGACAATTATCGTGAGAAGAAGAAGAACAGAGGAAACCATTCGAACCCTGGATGGTATTGAAAGACAGGTTCCAGAGAATACATTGTTAATTGCTGACCCGAAAGAGCCTATAGCGATTGCTGGAATTATGGGCGGAATGTATTCGGAGATTAGTCAAAAAACAAAGAATGTGTTTTTAGAATCCGCCTATTTTAATCCGGTAAATAATAGAAGAACAACGACTAAACTTGGTTTGCGTACCGATGCTTCCAATCGTTTTGAAAAAGGAATTGATAAAGAAATCCAAATATATGCGTTAAATCGTGCAGCTGAACTTATGCAGGAAATTGCACACGGAAGAATAAGTCCCGGAGTGATGGATACAAACAACAAGTTTTACAAACCCTACAAAATAAAGTTAAGAATAGAGAGAGTAAATAAAATACTAGGTCTTGTTTTGGATAAAAATAAGAATGAGAATAAGAAAAAAATTATTAGTATTTTAGAAAAATTGGATTTTAAAATAGAAGAAAATGCAGATGATTTTCTTGTAGTCGTTCCTCCTTCTTTTAGAGAAGATGTGGAAAGGGAAATAGATGTTATTGAAGAAATTGCACGTATTTACGGTTATGATAAAATTAAACCTAGTTTATTTCGTACAACTATTGCTCAAGAAGGAAAGAGTGTTCGTTTAAAACTAATTGACCGAATAAGGGAGATATTAATCGGATGCGGATTTAATGAATCAATAACCTATAGTTTTATTTCTCCGGAAATATTTGATAAAATAAGAATACCAAACGGGAATGCGTTCAGAAACACGATAAAAATAAACAATCCTTTGACTAAAGATAATTCCGAGATGAGAACAACATTAATTCCGGGCTTATTAGAAGTGGTAAAGTGGAATATTAACCGTCAGGCAGAGAGAGTAAATATATTTGAGATGGGTAAAATATATTTGCCTGATTCGAATCAAAAAGACTTTCTTCCTTTGGAGAAATTAATGATTTCCGGTGCAATGATCGAAATGGGTAGGGGAAATATTTGGGAAAAGTTATCTTTTACAGATATTTTTAATATAAAAGGAATATTTGAAACAGTACTAATAGATTTGAGAATTAAAGATTGGAAGATATTGCATGGGAATCACCCCTCTTTGCATCCTTTAAGAAATGGAAGAATAATAATTAATAAAAAAGAGATAGGTATTTTTGGTGAAATACATCCTGAGGTGTTAAAGAATTATCGCATTTCCGGAAAAGTATGTGTATTCGAAATCGATTTTGAAAATTTATTACCACTCATTCCGTTAGATATTCATTATCAGGTATTGCCAAAGTATCCTTCTATTCAACGGGATTTAGCATTAGTTGTAAAAAATGAAATTCTTTCACATGACATTGTTGAGACTATAAAATCTATTGATGATAAATTAATTAAAAAAGTCATTCTATTTGATGTGTTTAAGGCTGCAAAAATTGGCGAAGGTCTCAAGAGTATTGCTTATTCTATCGTGTTTCAAGCCAAAGACCGTACTTTAACAGATAAAGAAGTAGACAAAATCGATAAAAAAATTAGAGAAAAGTTAGCACAAAAATTTAATGCAAAAATGAGAGAATAATTATATAAAATTATAAAGTACGAAAAATAAAATGGAGTTATTTATGCAAGTAAACTGGGTAGATATATTTATATTGATATTTCTCTTATTAAATATTATTGTCGGGATACGCAAAGGAATCATAAGAGGAGTGATTAATTTACTAGGAATAGTATTGGCAATATTTTTGTCTATTTTTTGGTATCAGGAAGTAGGGGAATATATTGGCTTTTTTGTACAGATAAGCAGGGAAATCGCTAACATAATCGGTTTTATTCTAATTTTTTTAATAATATGCTTGCTTGCAAAATTAGCTGAAATATTGTTGAAAAAATTATTTTCTTTGCTATTTATTTCCTGGATAGACCATCTGGGAGGAGCTTTGTTTGGATTAATTAGAGGTTCATTAATTATTGCAATCATTTTAATCATAATGAGTCTTGTACCTTTACCCATTTTTATAAAGGAGCAATTAAAAAATTCATTTTTTGCCAATCGCTTTGCCGTAATGACAACCGTGGTTTACAATTCGCTCAAAGATTGGCTTCCTTCAACCTTACAATTTAACGCCGAAGAATTCCTCAAAAAATATCATCTCAACCTTTTTGTCCTGAAAATGCTCTAAAAGCCTTTATCTATGTCTAATTGAAATGATGAAGATATAATAGATATTTTAATAATATAAAAGGATGAAATACACTTTGAATAAACACACAATTTCTGTTTTAAAATTTTTAAAAATAAAAGAAATGTTAATTAAATACACGGTTTCTGTCATTGGAGAGGAAATAGTAAACCAAATAGAACCTGAAAATAATTTAGACAAAATAATAAATTCTCTAAAAGAAACATCAGAAATGAGAGAAATTCTTATTATCGAAGGAGTGCCTCCTTTCTCAAGAACAGAGGATATTAGAGATGAATTAAAAAAAAGTAAAATTGGCGGAATGATTATTGATACATTAAAGATATTAAAAATATTAAAAGTTTTGCAAGTTTCTCGCAAGGTGAAAAAATATTTTTTAAAGTCCAAGGATAAATATCCATTAATCAAAAAAAAATTAGAAAAAATTAAACTATTCAGTGACTTAGAAAAAGAGATTATTTATTGTATTGGTGAGAATGCTGAAGTATTGGATAGGGCAAGTTCTGAACTTAAAATGATCAGAAAAGAAATCATAAAAAAAGAGCAAAATATCAAAGATAAATTAGAAAAAATTATTAGATCATCGCAATTTTCGGATATCATTCAAGATCCTATTATTACCATTAGGCAAGACCGGTATGTCATTCCGATAAAACAAGGTCGAAAAGGAAAATTTCCCGGAATCATTCATGATAAGTCCGACAGTGGTGCCACATTATTTATTGAGCCTTTTGTTTTGGTTGATTTAAATAATTCCCTTCGTCAATTGGTTAAAGATGAAGAACGGGAAGTGTTAAAAATATTACAAAAAATAACTTTTCATATTGGAGAAAGAGCAGACGATATTTATGATAATTTTGTATGTTTGGGGGAAATTGATTTTATTTACGCTAGAGCTGTATTAGCCAATAAAATGAAGGCTGTTGAGCCAAAGATAAATCAAAAAGGTTTTATTAATCTTAATCAAGCCAGGCATCCATTATTGAGTGGAAATGTAGTTTCCATTAATATACATGTAGGCAAAAAATTCAATGTATTATTGATTACCGGTCCTAACACAGGAGGGAAAACGGTGGCTCTAAAGACCGTAGGAATCATTTCTCTCATGGCTCAATGTGGATTACATATACCTGCAAAAGATGGTAGTGAAATTGCAATTTTTGATAAAATATTTTGCGATATCGGAGATGAACAGAATATCGAACAAAGTCTGAGTACTTTTTCTTCACATATGAAATACATTGTACAGATATTAGAAGAGGCAGATAATCATTCATTGGTGCTGCTTGATGAATTGGGTGCGGGAACAGATCCAACCGAAGGTGCTGCTTTAAGCATGGCGGTATTGGATATGTTAAGACAAAAGAAGATAAGGGTTATCGCTACGACCCATCATGATGCTTTAAAAACTTATGCATATTTGACTGATGGTGTCTGTAATGCACGAGTAGAATTTGATGAAAGAACATTAAAGCCAACCTACCAAATTTCAATTGGTTTGCCTGGAAAAAGTTGTGCTTTTATTATTTCCAGGAGATTAGGCCTGACTTCGGAAGTCATCTCGAGAGCTCGAAAATATTTAACCCGGGAAAAAGTAAAAGTTGATAGTTTGATAGAAAAAATTGAACAGGAAAAAAGAGCAATTGAACAGGAAAAAAAACAAATAGAAAAAATAAAGCAGAGTAACTGTATAATTAAAGATCAGTTGGAAAATGAGTTAATTAAAAGC
>Ga0222636_1000413_pt1 | contig 22627 bp, 20 predicted proteins | sample AntAcemetagen141_FD_179811 | JGI IMG/M metagenome (GOLD analysis project Ga0222636, IMG submission 179811) | Saline water microbial communities from Ace Lake, Antarctica - #141 | ecosystem: Environmental > Aquatic > Non-marine Saline and Alkaline > Saline | place: Antarctica: Ace Lake...
TTGTTAAAAAAAGATTAAATAAAAATATAGATACTACCGGCATTATAGCCACCAGGTTTGATTGTAGAAAAAATCTTAACCGGGAAGTTGTAAATAAAATAAAAGAATATTTTGGTGATAAACTATTTAGTACCATGATTAGAGATAATATCTCTTTAGCAGAGGCACCAAGTTTTGGCAAGACAATATTTGAATATAAATCAAACAGTTATGGCGCTAAAGATTATTTGAATCTTTGTAAGGAAATTGTAAAAAGAGGTTAACCAAATGACAAAAAAAGAACGGTTAGGCAGTGATCCCTTTAAAGAATCTTCTTTGGATTGGATTCAGGATACCAGGGAAGAAAAAAAAGAACCTAAAGAAATAAAAAAACAAAAGCCCGAAGAAGTAAAGCCAAAAAACGTTAAAACGTCTTTTTATATTTTAATAGATAGGAGGAAAGAGAATGCCTTTAGAAGTCAGTGGAATTAAACTATACAATGTTAATGAAGTTGCAGAGATGTTGAAAAGCACCCCACCTACTATAAGAGCTTATTTTAGGGAAGGTAAATTGATTGGCCGTAAAATCTCCGGCAAATGGCATATAACCGAAGATAACCTTAAAAAGTATTTAAGCGGTGATTATCCGGAACAAGATAAATAATTATTTAAAATTGTTAATAAAATATTATTTTAATACAGTATTTTTTAAAAATGAAAATAACAAATATTTTTATAATACCGAAATAATTAACTTGAATGTATTTTTTATATGTATATAATATATATATAAATATCAAATTGGAGGTATGTAAAAATGAACAAAGCAAATATGATAAGAAAAAATGTATTTTTCCCGGATCATTTATTAATGGAGACTCAGAAAATAACAAATAAATTAGGCACTAATTTTAGCAGTTTTGTCCGTAAGGCCATGGAAGAATATATTGAAAAGGTAAAAATAGAATTATTAAAAAAAGAATTAGTCGAACAATGTAAAAACACGGCACAATTAAATATTGAAGCATGTGAGGATTTTAAATATTCGGATGGAGAAAATATATAAAAATGGATCTATTTAGAGGGGATATTGTCTATGTAAACCTGAATCCTATAAGAGGTTCAGAAACCGGTAAAATAAGGCCGTGCATTATTATTCAAAATAATATCATTAATAAAAATTCTCCCACTACCATTGTCGCCATTATTACCGGCAGGGACCGTTTAAAAAAGAAATATCCTTCCCATGTCTGGATCAATAAAAGTGAAGGCGGTTTAACAAAAGACAGTATTATACAATGTGAACAAATCAGGACTGTTGACAAGAGCCGTATATCAAAAAAAATCGGCTCAGTGGATAATAATTGTTTAAAGGAAATTGAAGAAGCTATAAAAATTACTTTGTCGTTTGGAGAATATTCTAAATTATCATAACTGTATATTCTTCTTTTTATTTATTAATAAACTAAAAAGAAGATTTATTTTTTAAATAATGCAACAACCAACATTAATATTTATAACAAATTATAATTAAAATTAAATAAAAAACACCACGTTTAAAATCATTCAAAATAATAATTATTCACCTAATATATACTGGACCTTGAAACAAATAGTACTGGAGTTTGAAACAAGAACTATCGCACTTTGAAACGAGAAATAGTTAAGTTGGAAATGAGAAATAGTTAAGTTGGAAACAAGAAATACTGGAGTTTGAAACAAGAAAATCGCTTATTTTCTCTTTGTTTATAAGGCTTTGCTAAAACCTTAATTATCTTTAACATATATAATAACTACAACAAGAGAAGATGTTGTTGTTATTTTTAGAAACTAAAGGAAATAAGAATGAAAAAATCTAAATTTAATTTTACCAATGAAATTTCTATAAAAAAGAATAGTGAAATTAATTTACCAGAAATAATAAAATCCGAAGTAAATTTATTACTGCTTCCTTTTTTTGTCTTAGAGAGAAAAGATAAAAGATTAAAAACCGAATATAGAGAGATAGGCACAGGAAGGGATCAAACAAAAGAGGTTTTTTGGAGCGTTTCATCTAATCCTGAATATGGATATCCTGGTCCTTTTGATAGAGAAGTTTACAAAGCTATAGAACAGATTATAACGGAACTATTAAGAGAAAAAGGGAAAATAGAAAATCCCATTCCTTTAGGTTCTTTATTTGGTTTATGCAAGAGAATGCAGATTAGTAAATATTCAGGGAAAAATTACCGCAGAATAAAAGAAGCCTTAGAAAAGATACAAATGACTGGAATAAAATCAGTCGGCACATTTTACGCAAAAGGAAAAAAGCGATGGATTGAGGATATCTTTCATTTATATGATAGAGTAATCTTTAAAAGTAAAGAATTACCCAACAGTGAAATAGCCGATGAAAATTATCTTTTTTTAGGAAGTTGGTATCTTCAGAGCATAAATTCTCGCTATACAAAACCGATTGATTATACTTATTGGCGAAGTCTTAAAAGTAAAATAGCCTCCAGGCTCTACGAAATTTTAGGAGTAAAGTTTTATGGTATCAGAAATAAAAAAGAATGTTATATACACTATAAATATATTACCTTGTGCCAACTCCTTCCATTAATCCCCTACAAATATTTTTCAGATGCTAAAAGGCAATTAAACTCGGGTAATGACGAACTTAAGGACACAGGATTTATTTCAAAATATGAGTGGAGTGAAAACGGTAAAAAGAACTGGCTTATACGTTATTGGCCGGGAGAGAGAGCCAAAGAAGAAATGAAAGGAGCAACGTTATTTAGTAGTAATCAAGAAGAAGATCTATTGCCAGGACCAAAACCAGAAGTAAAAAAATTTTCTAAAGAGCAGGTTGAATTGATTAATAAGTTAGTTAAAATAAATGTTTCTAAAGTAACCGCTGAAAAATTGGTAAAAAACAATGATCAGGAATTAATAGAAAAATGGATCGAAGCGGTGAAATATTCCAATGCTGACAATAAAGCGGCTTATTTAGTAAAGGCAATAAGGGAAAATTGGCAATTTCCGGAAGAATATTTAAGAAAAATAAAAGAACAAAAACAGGAAAAAGAAGAGGAAAAAACAGAATATATTAAAATGAAAAACAAAGAAGAGGAAGATAAAAAAAGACAAGAAGAGATTAAAAAATATGAAAAAATATTTAATTCACTTAATTCTTCACAGCAGAAAGAAATAATAAAAGAAGCAGAAAAAAGGTTGCCCGATTTTTTGAAAAGAAAAACTTAACAAAACAAAAGTAAAGGGAGAAAACTCCAAATTACTCGAAGTGGTCCTGGAAGAAAAGAGAAGAGAAATTGTAAAAGAATGGATAAAAGAAAAAAAATAAATTTATAAATAATTTAAGGTACAATAATTTTTCCCATAATAAAATATTAATATTAAACTCTTTAAATTATATATTAAATCAAAATAAGTAAAAATATTTAACAAAAAAGAAGGATTTTTAAAATAAATATAGAAGTATACGAAATGCGCAATATATTGGGTTTATAAAAAGTATTGACTAAAAATATTCAACAATAAAATATTAACATTTAAAAACTTAATTAATCAAATTATTATTTATACCTTGTGAATAATGCTTTGATTAATTTTATACAAAAATAACCAAAGCATGATAAAGGCAAACTGCCCGAAAGGACAGGACGCAAAGTAATGGATCTAAAGCTTTATTTAAGGCCATGACCGCCATACCACCGGCTTTTTTTATTTTTACCTTAACTAATTTCAAGAAAACAGGAACCTGTAAAATATACAACGGTATATTTAAAACAACAAGAAAAATGCCATCTAATAAGGAGATACGGTTTTAAAAGAAGTTACCGGTCTCTTCAAATCTACTTTAAGGGAAGTGGATATCATCTACTGTATAGGAGGAGACGAATTCTTGTTAGTCTTCCCGGACAACTCTCTAAAAGACGCAGTCCAAATTAAAGAAAGACTAAATAAAAATTTAGAAAAATTAAATTAGAACCTAAACAAACCTTACCAGATAGATTTCAGTATGGGTCTTTCTGAGTATGATCCTGATAAATCTCTGTCTATGGATGAATTAATCCGGATAGCAGACCAGAAGAATATATAAAGAGAAGGAAAGAAAAAACAAGGGAAGGTTGTAAACATGATGGTAAGTTAGAAACCGCTGAAGATGAGAAAGAAGAGGAAAAAATAACAAAAGAGAATGTCAAAAAAATTATAAGATTTTAAATATTTATTTATCTTACAAGATCAATAGGAGGTGAATAAGATGAAAGATGAAGATAAAACAAAAATTGTAGAATTAATAAAAGAATTGAAGGATTCAGAAGAGCGTTTAAAGATATTATTCGATTATGCTCCTGATGCTTATTATATCAGTGATTTAAAAGGTAATTTTGTCGATTGCAATAAGCAAGCAGAGAAGTTAACCGGTTACAAAAAAAAGGAATTAATCGGAAAGAATTTCCTAAAATTAAAATTACTTTCTATTACTGATATATCCAAATTAGGTAAACTATTCGATAAAGATCTTAGAGGATTATCAGTAGAGACAAGTGAGTTTATATTTAATAGAAAAAATAATACCAAGGTAACAGTTGAGATCTCCACTTATACGGTGAAAATTAAGGGAAGAACTTTAGTATTAGGTATAGTAAGAGATATCACCGAGTGCAAGCAAGCAGAACAAGCCCTTATAGAATCAGAAGAAAAATATCGCACTGTATTTGAAAATACCGGTACTGCAACTGTGATAATTGATGAAGATATGACCATCTCCATGGTAAACGCTCAATTTGAAAAACTAAGTGGGTATACTAAAGATCAAATCAAAAATAAGATGAATTTAAAAGAGTTTATCGTTCCGGAAGAGTTAGAAAAGATGAGAAATTATCATATTGACAGGATAAAACCTGGAAAAAATCCTCCAACTGAATATGAAATACGTTTGATAGATAAAAAAGGCAATATAAGAAATATATTTATGAGAATAGGAATGGTTCCCAATACTAAAAAGAGTATAGCTTCCTTAATGGATATCACCGAGCGCAAAAATGCAGAAAAAAACATAAAGAGTGCAAAAGATGAACTGCAAGCCATCTTTGATGGTATAGAAGACGGGATTTGTGTTATTGATGAAAGTTATCAAATCTTACGAGCTAATCAAAGAATTTTGAAAATCTTTGATAAACGAAGTTTTTCTGATTTATTAGGAAAGCGATGCTTTATAGAATATTTTGATAACCGGAAGACTTGTAGAAATTGCCCGGTCCAGAAAACCTTTGAAAATGGTGAATCTTACCGTTTAACTAAAATTTTTCAGAAAAGAAATAAAAATAAAGTAATGTTAGATATGACTGCTTTTCCCCTTAAAGATGATGAAGGGAGAGTTATTCAGGTGATTGTGTATTTAAAGAATATTACTGATATGACGGAAGTTGGAGAATTAGCTGCCGGAGTTGCCCACGAGATAAAAAATCCTTTGGGTAATATTGTGGCAGCGGCACAGTTTTGCCTTTTTAAACAGCAAATAAATGAGAAAACAAAAAATTACTTGGAAATTATTTTGAGAAATGCAGAAAGTGCTAATAAGATTATTAAACAATTAATGACCTTTGCCAAACCACGAGAGTTATCCTTTAAATTAGAAAATACTACTGACGTAATAGATAGAGTTTGCATTTTAGTTGAAACCATGTGTGCTAAGCAGAAAGTAACTGTTATTAAAAAATGGTCGAAAAGTATTCCTCCAATTTTATTAGATAGTAATCTGCTTGAACAAACTTTTTTAAATATTATTTTAAATGCTTTAGATGCTATGCCTAATGGCGGAGACTTAACTATTACAGCTTTGGTTAATATTGAACAGAGTGAAGTATTAGTTAGTTTTATAGATACTGGTGAAGGTATTTCTCCAGAAAATTTAGATAAAGTGATTGAGCCCTTTTTTACTACCAAAGAGACTGGTATAGGATTAGGGCTTTCTTTTGTTCGTCATGCTATTGATTGCCACAAAGGTAAGACGAGTATTAAGAGTAAAGTTGGCCAGGGTACGGAAGTATGGGTCAGATTCCCCATTCTAAGGTAATTCTAAGGTAAATAGAAAAGGAGAAGCTTAAAGATGAAGATGATTTTAATAATTGATGATGATAAAGATATGCGTTTTATTCTTTCTAATGTATTAGAAAATGAGGGATATAAAACTATTGCTATAGAAGATGGCTCTAAGGCGTTTAAAGAAATTGAAAAACACACCTTTGATTTAATTTTATTGGATTTTAAAATTCCCGGAATAATGGATGGGATGCAAATTTTAGAAAAGATGAAGCAGATTAATAAAGAAATAATAGTAATAATGGTTACTGCCTATGGAGAGATAAAAAAGGCAGTACAGGCAATGAAATTAGGGGCCTTTGATTATATTACCAAGCCTTTTGACAATGAAGAGTTGATTCTGGTAGTTAAAAGAGCTCTTCAAACTCAGCATTTAAATAAAGAAGTAAAAAAACTTAGAAAAAAACTGGCTGAAAAAAAAGCAGAAATAGAATTTATTGGAAAATGTCCTAAAGTAAAAAAACTATTTGATCAAGTTAAAATAGTTGCCCCTACCCATATGACGGTGATGCTTCAAGGTGAAAGCGGAACCGGTAAAGAATTAATTGCTCAAATGATTTATCAGCAAAGTTTAAGGAGGGATAATCCTTTTATTGTGGTAGATTGTGGAGCAATTCCGGAGACCTTAATGGAAAGTGAAATTCTGGGTTATGAAAAAGGAGCTTTTACCGGAGCTGATAATAGAAAAATAGGGAAGTTGGAAGAGGCTAATTCCGGAGGAATATTTAAGAAAAATAAGAGAGCAAAAACAGGAAGAAGAAGAGGAAAAAATAGAATATACTAAAATGAAAAACAAAGAAGAGGAAGATAAAAAGAGGGAAGAAGAGATCGAAAAAATAAGGCAGATATTTAACTCGCTTGATCCGTTAAAGCAGGAAGAAATAAGAAAAGAAGCAGAAAAAGGGTTGCCAGATTTTTGGAAAGAAAAACTCAACAAGGTAAGAGCTAAAGGAACAACTTCAAAATTACTTGAGGGTGTCCTGGAAGAAAAGAGAAGAGAAATAATAAAGGAATGGACTAAAATCGGAAAGATTTAGTTTATAAATTACAAGAGATAAAAATTTTAACAATAAAAATAATCAATATCAGGGGTTGCCTGAAAAAAAAGAATAAGTGCTGTAAAGACACAAGAAATAGGACTCAATAATTAGAAATTAAATATTGACTCATTTTTTGCGCCAAATACTTTCATAAAATAATCGGAGGTAAAAATAAAGTGAAAGATAAGAACAAGAGCAAGAAAGAATCAGCTTCTAGAGAGAAAAAAAAGACAGACGATAAGTTGCACACTATCAATGAAAATAACCACATTAAAAACCATTTTCCCGAATTCACCCGGGATATATTAGATTCCTCCGCAGTAGGAATATTTATATTAGATTCTGATTTTAAAATCGCCTGGATCAATCATGCAACCGAAAAATATTTCGGATTGGATCGGGAAAAAGTGCTAGGCAAAGACAAACGAGAATTAATCAAAAAAAACATACAACATATTTTTGAAGATCCGGATGAATTTACCCGGAAAGTATTTGCCACCTATGATAACAATACCTATATAGAGAATTTCGAATGCCATGTTCTTTCCGCAAATAAACGCAAAGACCGCTACCTTGAGCACTGGAGCCAACCCATTAAAACCGGAATTTATAAGGGTGGGCGAATTGAATATTATCATGATATTTCTAACCTTAAACAGGCGGAAAAACAATTAAAGGATTCAGAAGAATGGTTAAAAATATTATTTAACTATGCCCCGGATGCCTATTATATCCATGATTTAAAAGGTAATTTTATTGACGTAAATAGACAAGCAGAAAAACTCATCGGCTATAAAAAAGAAGAATTAATCGGAAAGAACTTTTTTGAATTAAAGTTACTTTCTACTAAAGATATGCCCAAGGTGGAAAAATCGTTTACAAAAACAAACATGGGATTACCAACAGGACCGGATGAATATGTCCTAAAACGAAAAGATAAAAGTACAGTAGTAGTAGAGATTTCCGATCATTTGGTTAAGATTAAAGGAAAAAAATGTGTATTGGGTATAGCCAGGGATATCACTGAGCGTAAACAGATAGAAAAAACCCTTACGGAATCAGAGGAAAAATATCACACCGTATTTGAGAATACCGGCACGGCTATGGTGATTATTGATGAAGATAATAATATCTCTATGGTAAACGCTCAATTTGAAAAACTGAGTGGATATACTAAAGCAGAAATTGAAAATAAGAGGAAATGGATCGATTTTATTGTTCCTGAAGATTTAGAAAGGATGAAGAAATATCATCTTACCCGGAGGAAGCCCGGAGAAGAACCACCCACAAAGTATGAATTTCGCATAATAGATAAAAAGGGTGCAATTAAAGATATATTTACAAAAATTGGAATGATTCCTAATACCAAAAAGAGCGTTGCTTCTTTAACGGATATCACTGAACGCAAAGAAGCAGAAAATAAATTACGAGAAAGCGAAAGAAAACTTAAGGAAGCCCAACACATTGCCCAAGTTGGAAGCTGGGAATATGACTTCAGTAAAGATATGCTTCACCGGTCAGATGAAGTTTACCGAATTTTCAATTTAAAACCACAACAATTTGGAGCCACCTATAAATCATTTTTGGACAATATCCATCCCGATGACAGAGCCATGGTAGATAAAGCATACACCGAATCTGTAAAAAATAAAAAACCCTATGATATTATTCATCGCCTACTGTTAAAGGATAGTACTCTTAAATTTGTAAGGGAGCGATGCGAAACCTTCTATAATGATACCAGCAAAACATTTCAATCTATCGGCACAATTCAGGATATCACTGAGCGCATAGAAGCCGAACAAAAACTGCTCCACCGGGTTGAACTGGAAAAGCTTATCACATCGATTTCTACCAGATTTGTCGGCATTTCTCTCGATAAGATTGATGACGAAATAAACCGAATGCTGCAAACCGTCGGTCAATTTACCCACATTGACCGTAGTTACCTCTTCTTGTTCTCAGAGGATGGTTCTATCATGGATAACACCCATGAGTGGTGTGCTCCGGGAGTAGAAGCACAAATCGATAATCTACAGGGATTTCCTTCTTCCACCTTTCCCTGGTGGATGGAAAAGCTCAACCGCAATGAGACCATACATACCCCCCGTGTAGACGAATTACCCTCTCATGCCCAATCCGAAAAGGAGATTCTCCAATCCCAAAACATCCAGTCCGTACTGGTCGTTCCGGTAGCCAAAGGTTCGAAGCTGATAGGATTCATCGGATTTGATACCGTAAAGCAGATAAAAAATTGGACAAAAGAGGACATCACCCTACTAAAAACCCTGAGTAATATTGTCGCACAGACCCTGGAACGCCGGAAAGCAGAAGAAAGACTACAGAAGGCTATGAATGCCACCATCGAGACCATGTCCAAGATAGTAGAGGCCAAAGACCCCTATACTTCCGGCCACCAGCACCGAGTCTGTCAATTAGCCGTTCACCTTGCCCGAGAGTTAAACCTTCCCGAGGATAAGATTGAAGGGATAAGGATCGCCTCTTTAATCCACGATATCGGGAAGATCGGCCTGCCCACTGAAATCCTGAGTAAACCCACCACGTTAACTGATATAGAATTCAGCTTAATCAAAGCCCATTCGCAGATAGGGTATGATATCTTAAAAACCATCGATTTTAATTGCCCGGTTGCTCAAATTGTGCTCCAACATCATGAAAAGATTAATGGCTCCGGATATCCAAAAAAACTAAAGAGTGATGAGATTCTTCCGGAAGCTAAAATATTAGGAGTAGCTGATGTCGTGGAGGCAATGTCTTCTCATCGTCCTTATCGACCGGCTTTAGGAATAGATGCTGCCCTAGAAGAAATCTCTAAAAACAAAGGTATCCTCTATGAACCTGAAGTAGTTGCCGCTTGTTTTAAGCTCTTCAAGGAAAAAGGATTCAAATTTGAATAGATAAAAGTATTTTACATTTCCCTTGGGCCAAGGGCATGATATTATGTTTTTATTGTATAAAAATTAAATCACCAATTACTCTTATATAAGATTACTCTAATATTAATTTTTATGGAGGTGCAAAATAAAAAAGATGAAGAATATAAAGGAGAAAAAAGACCAGCCTATTGAGGAGTTACAAGAAAGGCATGAAAAGGTTGCCGAATTAGAAAAAATAGCAGTTAGGTATAATCTGCTGGAGAAAGAACTCCAGCAGAGTGACGAAAAGTTGCAAAAACTGATAGAAGATATTGCCTATATTATTACGAAAATAGTTGAAATAAGAGATCCCTACCTTACAGGACACCACCAAAGAGTCTCCAAACTTGCTACTGCAATAGCCCAAGAGATGAAACTTCCCCAGGATAAGATCGAAGGAGTAAAAATTGCCTCTCTGGTTCATGATGTGGGTAAGGTTAATTTGCCCACTGAAATTGTCAGTAAGCCAAGTTCATTAATTGAAGTGGAATTTAATTTACTCAAAAATCATCCCATAACGGGTTATGAAATCTTAAAAAAAGTAAATTTTCCCTGGCCCGTTGCTGAAATTGTCCTTCAACATCAGGAAAAGATAGATGGCTCAGGATATCCGAGAGGGTTAAAAGGTGCCGAAATTCTTATAGAGGCAAAAATATTAGGGGTAGCGAATGTGGTTGAAGCAATGTCTTCTTATAAATCTTATCGGCCTGCTCTTGGCATTGATGAAGCTTTAGCAGAAATTTTAAAGTATAAAAATATTCTTTTTGACCCGGAAGTGGTAGATGCCTGTATCAAACTCTTCACAGAAAAGGATTTTAAATTTGAAGGATAAATAAAGATAAAAGGGATGGTTTAAAGAGCCACCCCTCATTCTTTAATTTTTTCATTAAGAAGATTAGGTTTAATTTCGTAAATTAGTTTTATAAAAATTGGAATAAAGAATTATAAACATTGCAATGGAGAAAAACAGGTCTTTACTTGGGGAAAAGAGTTTTTATAATATAAAGAAGTTCTTTTTATTCTTTAGAAGATTTGTTAACATATGGTCGTAACATGCGTTCGGTGATAATTTTTGATTTAAGTGGATCACCTAGTTTTTCTAATTCTATAATCACTAAAGAATTGAGTTTCAACAGATTTAAAATTTGTGTAACTCTAGCCCTTGAGATACTTTTTATTCTAGCTAGTTCTGCTTGATTCTTTGCTTTTTCAGAATCAAGCATTTCTTTGTATTCTTTGGCCAAATATATAGGATTTCTATGTATTTTCTTAGAAATGGGAGATGTTTTAACTGCTGTTTTAAAGTAAAATTGATAGGTAAAAGTTCTGTCTATTTAACTTCCTAACAGATTCCAATTGCTTCTTCTAACTTTTGATACACTTTTTCAATTTCATCACTCATATAAAAAGTTCGAAAATCGTTCTGTTGGGGGAGCCGAATAGGATTTGAACCTATAAAAATCTTCTATATTTTCCCATCATTAACATTTTCCCCTTGACAACCAGCCAATAAAAATTAAAAATAAATATAATAGAAAATAATTATAGATAAAATTAAAAGAGAGTGTAAACCGCATCTTTAAGATTAACAATGCTTAACTATATACATTTAAAACATATTACTCTAATATCAGGAGGTTCTTTTATGTGTAAGAAATTGATTTTGGTTTCACTTGCAATCATTTGCCTATTTTTTATTTTTGGATTTGAAATTGGTGCTGCTCAAGCTGAGCAGTCGTTGGTCTCTTTCTCTTCCGGAGCATTGGTGGTAGAGAAATCCCCGGAATACAGTGCTGCATGGGGGAATATCTGGATGACAGACGAAAATCCGAAAACCGGCTGGTGCTGTCCCAGTGGACAGATTTCGAGTAACGTCATCGTAATTGAATTGCCCGAGGAAATCATGTTTGAACGTTTGGAATTTGATACCGCATCTGCAGATGCAAAGGGACGTGGCGCAAAGGACATTCTTGTTGAACTTTCGAGTGATGGACCCACAGAAGGATTTACAGAAATTGCCAGCGTAACGCTTAATGATCGGGAGGACAACCAGAGCTTTCCGGTAACCGTTGATAAATCCGGAAGGTGGGTTCGCCTGACGGTTAAAAATAATCATGGTGACAGCGAATATACAGAGCTTATGGATTTTCGCGCCTATGGGGAACAACTAACCAAGACACCCTTACCCGATGTATCCGGAACCTATGCTACGAACTATAATGACTTTCATCTTCGACAGGAAGGAACATCAGTGACCGGCTGTTATGAATACGATGAAGGAATACTAAACGGGGGTATTGAAGACCGTATCATGAAATTTACCTGGATGGAAACAGGTCAAAAAGGACCTGCTGTTATGGTATTTGCCTCTGACGGAGAAAAGTTTTACGGCATTTGGTGGTATGAGGGTAGAGAAGATTCACCCGGTGGAACATGGAATGGCATAAAAATATCTGATGATGTTGGCGGCTGTCCTCATTGGGGAGGCGGTGTACAGGAACAGATAACAGGAGAGCTTTTAAAATATGGTAGAGTCAGACTTTACGGTATTAATTTTGATTATGATTCAAATGTTATTCGAGCAGAATCCAAGCCGACACTGGATAAAATCGTTGCCATGTTGAAATCTGAGCAGGACATGCAGTTGATTATCGAGGGGCATACCGATTCGGACGGAACGACCGAACACAATCAGGTTCTTTCCCAAAAACGTGCGGAATCTGTCAAATCATACCTGGTTAGCGCGGACATAGATGCCTCGCGGCTATTTACGGAAGGTCACGGAGAATCTACACCGGTTGCAAGCAATGCAACCTCTATCGGGAAAGCTCAAAATCGACGTGTGGAACTGGTGGTTAAGTAAAATAGTTAGGAGAGGTAATATACCGATATTTAAAAACAAAGACATAAATTTAAAAGAACTCTTTCCGGATGTATTGATTAAGAAGAGTATAGATCGTGAGACTGGATCAAAGTCAGTTACACCCTCTACTCGTCCTTGTTTTTACATATGTTCAGAACATTCTATGGGCAGTCGGATACATTATTACGTGAGTATTCATGGACACAGTGTGTTCTTTTAATGCTTAAATATTTGGGGATTGCCACATTATTCTATTGACATATTTTATGTCAAATGATAAAATGACATAAAATATGTCAAAGAGGTGTTTATATGAATATAATAGAAGGATTAAAGGCTAAAACAACAATACAGCATTTATTATTTTTAAATCAAAAATCCATTGTGCAAGCCTGTAAGGAATTAAAAATTACACCCCAGCAGTTTTCAGATTGGATAAAAAAACGTCGTCCTATTCCGGCTGAACGATTAAATGCTCTAAAAAGTTATTTTGATATTGATGAATCATATCTGGTTGATGAAGTAAAATGTGCAAAGGATATGTCTGCCCTTGCTAAAGTGGAACTCGAAATACTTGTTATATCAAGACGCCTGGAGCAGAGCGAATCAGAAGAAGATAAGAACGAGTACAAATATATGATTAATAAACTTGAAGGAGAGAAGGAGCGGCAAATTAGAATTGCCCGTATAGCTGCTTTATTGCAAACAGAAAACGAAAAAATTAAATATATTATTGACTTTGTTCTTGATAAGTTGGAAAAAGGTGATTTTAATTCTTTTGAAGAATTGATGAAATAAAAGGGAAAAATATAGATATGCGAAGTAGAAAAGACCTCATTTTAATAAATAGTATAAGCCTTTAAATCAGAAGATAACAATTCAAATATTGTATTTTTATAATTCATAAAAAATAAATGCAAAAAGTCTTCAAAGTTTATCTCTAATTTACATAAAAGGATATAAAATGAATAAAAAAGAATTAAAAAAGCAATATAAACAAAATATACGACCGATGGGTGTATTCAAAGTAAAAAATCTTAAAAATGGGAAGATATTTATTGATAGTGGACTCAACTTACAGGGGAAGATAAATGGATGTAGATTTCAGCTTTCTCTCGGGTCCCATATGAACAGGATTCTTCAAGAAGATTTTAATAAAGATGGTATAAACAAATTTTCCTTTGAGATCATCGATTATCTTAAACCTAAAGAAGATATAAAAATGGACTATAGTGATGACTTGAAAGCGCTTGAAGAAATCTGGATTGAAAAACTTCAACCATTTGATGAAAAAGGTTACAATAAACGAAGGATTACCAGATGAAATAAAGATTCAGCCACAAAGGTCGGTACAATCAGGGATGATGTAAAAAATGCTTATAGTGAAGAATAAATCAGCTTTTTAAATAAATAGGAATAAAAAATAAGTTAGTGAAAACTCTAGTGGAGTATTTAGAATGACAAAAATAAAAAACAAAAAATAAAAAAAATTTGAAAAAAAACTTAATGTTAGATATAATGAATAGTTTATAACTGAAAAAAGCTGCAAAAAATATTCAAATAGCAAAACTATTTGGTATTAATTATTGGGGCAAGAGTTAAGGTTTAGAATAAAAATATGTCAAAATAATGCAAGGTTGGAAGATATCGATAACCGTATAGGATTTTTAAAATAAGTGTTTTTTATTACTCTACAATAATGATAAATTTGACCTTGTGGTCAGTTACTTTGTGTTCCATGAATTATAAAGGATACAAAAGACAAAAAAGTTAATTACGAAAGGGGTTTTTATGTAGTTAAAGAAAATCGGTTACTATATATTTTGTAATCATTTCCAAAGAAAAAATATATGGGGATATTGAAAAATTCTTGAAGTTAATAAAAAGTTAGAGTGTTGGCGAAGTGAAGTATAAATTTACTGGCGATGAAAGCTTTATAATAAATTCAATTATTTTTCGGTTTTTTTAAAGCAAGAGACAGTATTATATACAGGATAAAGAAAATTATATTTTACCAACAACTGCGTGCAACGGCGAGCAACAGGATTTGCTTTGCTGTGCCAGAATTGCTCTTTCGTTGATTCAGCAACTCAGGCCATCCCCGAAACGTTAGACGACAATTTTTAAAGTCTTATAACGATAAGGAATAAACGATAAATTTTATTAACTTTAGGAGAATAGAAATATGAAAGATAAAATTAAATTTGAGCATCTCGGCTTTTCTCAAAGGGTTCTGGATGCTATTCATGAGAAGGGTTTTGAAGAACCATCCAGTATTCAAATCTTAACAATCCCGGTCATGTTAGGTAATGATACCGATATAATAGCACAGGCTCAGACCGGTACCGGTAAAACAGCTGCATTTGGACTGCCTTTAATAGAAATGATAAACTCTAATAATAAAAGTGTACAGGCTCTTATCATTACCCCTACAAGAGAGCTTGCCATACAGGTTTCCGAAGAGATAAGTTCATTAAAGGGAAATTCCGGTATTCAAATCATTCCAATCTATGGAGGGCAGTCAATCGATCAGCAGCTGAGGCGTCTTAAAAAAGGAGTACATATTGTTGTAGGTACTCCCGGAAGAGTTATTGACCATATTAAAAGAAAGACACTCAATCTCAAGGATATCGAACATCTTATCCTTGATGAGGCTGATGAAATGCTTAATATGGGGTTTATTGAAGATATGGAAGAGATAATGAAACATACTAATCCCAAAAAAAGAACTCTTCTGTTTTCGGCTACCATTCCGTCAAGGATCAAATCACTTGCAAGCAAATACATGGCGGATTATAAATTTATTACAGTAAAGAAACAGCCGATTACCGTCAGTCTTACAGAACAGATATATTATGAAGTAAAAGCTTCTGACAAATTTGAAGCATTATGTAGGATTATTGATATTGAAGAAGATTTTTATGGTTTGGTTTTTTGTCGGACAAAGAATGATGTTGATAGTGTTGTTAGTCATCTTATTGATAGAGGGTATGACGCGGATGCCATCCACGGTGATATCTCACAAGCTCAGAGAGAAAAGACCCTGGGTAAGTTCAGGAGAAAACAGATTAATGTGCTGGTAGCAACAGATGTGGCTGCACGTGGCATAGATGTTGTCAATATGACTCATGTAATTAATTATTCTCTTCCGCATGACCCGGATGCATACGTGCATAGGATCGGTCGTACCGGAAGAGCAGGTAAGGCGGGAACAGCTATTACCTTTATTACTCCGAGCGAATATAATAAGCTGATGTTTATCAAGCGTAAAGCCAAGACCGATATAAAAAAGTTAAAAGTTCCTAATGTTAAAGATATTATTGAAGCAAAGAAAAATAAGATAAACGAAGATATAACAGCTATCAAAAGTGAAGAGATAGGTGATACATACTATAATTGGGCTAAAAAACTTCTTGATGACAATAACCCGACTCAAATACTTGCAAAATTACTGAATTACAGTTTTGATGATAAACTCAATCCCGGCATGTATAATGAAATAAAGGATTTATCAGGTAGAAACAGAAAAATAGAGATGGAAGGTAGAACAAGGTTATTTGTAGCATTGGGTAGGAAAGATAATATAAGTCCCAGCAAACTGGTAAAGTTTATTTTCGAAAATACAGGAGTTAGGAATTCTGCTATTGATCAGGTGGAAGTGTACAGTAATTTTTCCTTCATATCCGTACCTTTTAATGAAGCTGAAATTATTTTAGGTGTCTTTCAAAAAAAATCCGGAAAGAATAAATCGTTGGTAGTTAAAGCCAGAAAAAAAGTAAAATAATTACTCCTCTCAAGTTTTGTTTAATCAAAAAATGTCAGAAGGACGGTTTTATTGACAATAAAAAATATACAACAAAGATAGAAGAAGAAAATGTGAAATTGTGAAACCAAAGCCCGGGAATCCCCTGTACCAGACAAAGGGAGAATGAATAATGATAGTTGGAACTGTGACCATTAAGCTTTATGCTCCGTGGGTTCATTCTTTAAAAGAAAAGCGCATGATAGTGAAAAGTATTATAGCAAAAACAAAAAACAAATTTAATGTTTCTATTGCTGAGGTGAACGAACAGGATAAACACCAAACGATTATACTTGGAATTGCTTGTGTAGCAGATACAGTTGGCTTGTCTGACAGCATAATTAACAATGTGATTACATTTGTAGAGAATAATACCGAGGCAGAAACGTTGTATATCAAACGTGAAAAAAGATGAACTATTCTTTAGGTAGAATATGATGACGGGGCTGGCAGGTTAACTTATGGAAAAATACAAGAATAACTTTTTTATAAATTTTTTATGGTATAATATTAATTCTATTAAAAGAATCAAATATTTTTTTCGGAGGAAATAATTATTGTTAAACAGTAAAAACGTTCATGTCTTACAAAAAGATGAAAAAGAAATTATACTGGTAGGCACTGCCCATGTTTCTAAAAATAGTGCTCAGGAAGTAAAAAAAATAATTGAAGAAGAAAAACCGGACAGTGTTTGTGTAGAATTGTGTTCTGCCCGCTACAATAGCTTAAAGAATAAAAAGAAATGGGAAGAAATGGATATTATTACCATTATCAAACAAAAAAAAGCCCTGCTTCTTTTAGTTAATTTAATTTTATCGTCTTTTCAGAAAAGGTTGGCCCAACAATTGGGCATTAACCCGGGTCAAGAAATGATTCAGGCTATTTCGTCTGCGAAAGATATTGATGCCCATTTAGTTCTAGCCGATAGAGATATTCAGGTTACTTTTTCCCGTATCTGGAAAAAACTTGGTCTTTGGGGAAAGTTACGTCTGCTTTTTATGTTAATTATAAGCATGTTTAATAAAGAAAAAATTTCCGAAGAGGAGATTGAAAAATTAAAATCAGAAGATATGCTGACTGCGGCCTTAAAGGAAATGGCACAATCATTTCCCCGGTTAAAAAGCACTTTAATTGATGAACGAGATCAGTACCTGGCCGAGAAAATAAAATTTGCCCCGGGAAATAAAATAATAGCGATTGTTGGTGCCGGTCATGTACCCGGAATAAAAAAAGAGATATTTAAAGATCATGATTTAACTGCGCTTACCAGAATACCATCCGGCTCCCGCTGGCTTAAAACACTAACCTGGGGTATTCCTTTACTAGTGGTTGCCATTATTGTTACAACTTTTAAATATTCAGTTCCTGCCGGTTTTAACCAAATATTCCAATGGTTTATATGGAATGGCTCTTTATCTGCATTAGGAACCCTTATTGCCATGGGGCATCCCCTATCTATTCTTACTGCTTTTGTTGCTGCACCGATAAGCTCACTAAATCCTCTACTTGCGGCCGGTTGGTTTGCGGGTATAACGGAAGCTTTGATCAGGCGTCCTCGTGTAGAAGATTTTGAGAAGCTTGGAAATATTACTACATTTAAAGGATTTTTTAATAATCGAGTGACTAAAATATTGTTAATTGTTGCTTTAGCCAATATGGGTAGTGTGTTCGGGACTTTTATTGGTGGAGCGAAAGTCATACAACTTTTCGCTGATACGGTTGGTTTGTAAAGCTCTGATTATTTTTGTTAGTGTAAACTTTTGTGGGATATTTAGATAAACAGAAAAGTGTTGGTTTTTTCTATCTCTGGCCCCTTATCATTACCATGGAAGACAAAATGAAAATAGTCCAGGTAGGCGTAAAAATGTTAATCGATGCAGAGGGAGCGAGCAACTGGGGAGTGATTATGGCTGGCACAGTTTCCGCTGTCATTCCAATGCTTTTAGTTTTTTTCATCCTTCAACCTCTTTTTGTAAAAAGTCTCACCCGATCAGGTATCAAGGGTTAATTTTTTAGGCATTCACCATTTTATGTTAACAATTCATTTAAAAAAACATTAAATTATTAATTATTATCTATAAGTGCTAAGACTGTATAGTCAGCTTGTTTTTTTTATCTATTTTACAATAAACTGTAGAGAAATAATCATAAAATTTTTTAACTATCTATTTTTATCATAGTGTAATATACTATCATTAAATCTTTTTGTCAGAGACATTTTGTAAGGTATATATAGTTATATAAAATAAACACTATCAATGAAACGTGTGTCTCGAATTATCAAAAGGAGAGATATCCAATGCCTATTATAGATTCAAAAACCAAAAAAATCAGAAAAGATTACACCATTAAGGAATTAATAGAAAAAGCCCGAGAGATGAGAGCTTACAATATGATAGCCATCACTGCAGCCGGTTCCGGTCACACCGGAGGAACCCTCTCCATTATGGATATTACCGCTGCCTTGTATTTGAAACATATAAGACATGACCCGGCTAATCCCCTCTGGGAAGACCGGGACAGAGTCTTCTGGTCAGTCGGGCATAAATCTCCGGCACTCTATGTAGCCCTTGCCGAAGCAGGTTATTTTCCTATTGATGATACTGTAAAACTAAGAAAACTATGGTCTGGCTTTGAGGGTCACCCTAATAGACTAAAAATTCCCGGATTGGAACTTTCCTCTGGATCTTTGGGTCAGGGTCTGGGTGTAGCCATAGGCAGTGCCTTGAATGCTAAATTAGAAGATAAAAATTATCGGGTCTATACTATCTTAGGTGATGGTGAACTTAACGAAGGTTCTGTCTGGGAGGCGGTAATGTGTGCCTCTCACTATAAATTAGATAATTTAGTGGCTATTGTAGATAGAAATAGATTACAGATTGACGGACCTACCAAAGAGGTCATGTGTTTGGGAGATCTTACAGCTAAATGGCAAGCCTTCGGTTGGCATACTCTGGAAATTGATGGACATGATATGTCTCAGATACTTTCTTCTTTGGAAGAGTCCCAAAAAACCAAAGGTAAACCTACGGTAATCATCGCCCATACTATTAAAGGAAAGGGGGTATCCTTTGCTGAAAACCGGGTCGGTTATCATGGTATAGCCCCCAAAGACGGAAGGTCCGGAAAAGAATCTCTGGATCAAGCTTTAAAAGATATCGGAGATCCCCAGTTTACCAAAGAAAAGGTAGATAGTCTCTTACAGATTGCCACTGCCTACCAGAGGAAAGTAGATAAAAAGATAGAAGCATCCCTTCCCAAGTTTTCCCGTAATTACTGGTGGAATAGTTCTCCTTCCATGCAAGTTGAAATGGTCCCTACCAGGAACGGCTTTGGAAGGGCTTTGGATAAATTAGGTGAGGATGAAAAGATGGTTGCTCTTGGGGCAGATATTACCTCTTCAATAAAAATGGATCAATTTTTTGCCAATCATCCCGAAAGGAAAAATAGATTTTTACAAATGGGAATTGCCGAAGCGAATATGACTTTAGTGGCTTCCGGTCTGGCCAAAGAAGGAAAGATCCCTTTTATCGGTTCCTATGGAGTTTTTGTAACCGGCAGGAACTGGGATCAACTTCGCACTACCGTTTGTTACAATAACTATAATGTTAAAATAGCTGACGGTCATGCGGGTATCTCTGTGGGAGCAGATGGAGCTACCCACCAGGCCTTGGAAGATATCAGTAATATTTATTACCTGCCTAATATGCATCTTGTTGTCCCCTGTGATTCTACAGAGACTGAAAAGGCGACCAAAGCTGTGACCTACATCAAGGGACCGGCGGTTATTAGATATGCCCGGGAGGCAACTCCTGTAATAACTTCAGATAACACTCCTTACCAGTTTGGGATAGCCAATATCATTCACTACAGAGGAGAAAGAGATAATTTTATCTCTGCCTTTGAAACAAAATTATCTACCGATTATCAATCAGAAAAGGAAGATCTAACCATCATTGCCTGTGGTCCGATGGTGGCAGAAGCGATGCGGGCTGCCTATATCTTAAAAGAAGAATATGATATTAAAACCAGAATTTTAAATATTCATACCGTAAAACCGATCGATAGGAAAGCCATTACTAAAGCAGCTGAGGAAACGAATATTATCCTAACAGTAGAAGAACACCAGGTAGGCGGATTCGGCAATATCGTAGCCGGAGTAATCACCCAGAATAAAAAATACTCTACCCCACTACTTATGGACATGATCGGTGTAGAAGACCGTTTCGGAGAATCGGGTGCCCCTTGGGAATTAACTAAAATATTTGGTCTTGCAGCAGAAAATATCGCTAAGAGGGCTAAAGAATTACATGAAAAAAATAGCAAAATTAGCAATTTTTAAGAATCAGGGCTTTATATTTTACCTTGATTCACTTTTATTAAAAAAAAATGTTTCAGATATAAAGAATAAAATCTAGACAAATTAAATGAGGTGTTACTAATATGAAAAAATATTCTTTGGGGAAAACGGGAATTAAGGTAACTGAGCTATGCTTTGGTGTATTGACCTTAGGGCCGATACAGGCGGATATTCCTGTAAAAAAAGGGAGCCAAACTTATCCGTAAAGCTTTGGAAAAGGGAATAAATTTTATTGATACTGCTGAAGTATATCAAACTTATCCTCATATTAAAAAGGCTTTAGAGGGTTATAACGGTGAAGTGATTATTGCTACTAAATCCGGCGCCAAAACATATAAAAAGATGGAAAAGAGTATAAATGAAGCACTTGAAGCTTTGAATAGAGACTATATCGATATTTTTCTTTTACATGCTGCAAAGGCAACTCCTTCAGTTTTTAAAGAAAGAGCAGGCGCATTTCAATGTTTAAAAGATTATAAATCAAAAGGAATTATTCGGGCAATCGGGATTTCTACCCATGTGGTAGGGATTGTCGAGAAGGCAGCAGAAATCGAAGAGATCGATATCATATTTCCGATAATTAATAAAATAGGGTTGGGAATTGTTGGCGGTAGTACTTCTGATATGATTAAGGCTATCTCTAAAGCTGGTAAAGCAGGAAAAGGCCTGTATGCCATGAAAGCGTTAGGTGGAGGAAGATTGATCGGTGAGTTGGAATCGTCGATTAATTTTGTTAGAAATATTACAGACATTAATTCAGTTGCCGTTGGAATGATTAGTGAGGATGAATTAGAGCTGAATATAAAAATATTTAATAATGAGGAAATTTCCCAAGAGATAATTAATAAAAGAATTAAACATAATAAAAAATTGTTTATTTCCAGTTTTTGTATTGGCTGTGGGACTTGTGTAAAAACTTGTCCCAATAAAGCATTATCCTTAATCGATGGAAAAGCTGTGGTCAATCATGACCTTTGTATTTTATGCGGATACTGTAACCCGGTTTGTCCTGTTTTTGCAATTAGAATCGTTTAATCAGTATCGAGGTAGGCGAAAACTTTTCTTTTCTTTCCTGACTAAATACCCAAAGTAGTTTTCAGTTTTACCTGAATCTTATCTTGGATTAGATATCTGATACAATATATTTTCTATTCCTTGATACAGTTTTTTGAAGACTTAAAAAAGAATTTTCAATTTTCATTATAGAACAATAAAATAAATAATACTTACAACAAGATCATCAATAAAGTTTAAAGAAAATAATCCAAATGTAAGGAGATTTGTTTAATGATTAAAAAAGGAAATCAGAAAAAATTACTTGATTCCATTACAGATGTATCGGGAATAAAGGTAGGACATAGTCAGGATTTAAAGGCCGGGACCGGGTGTACTGTAGTTATTTGTGAAAAAGGTGCAGTAGCAGGGGTAGATGTGCGAGGTGGTGCTCCGGGTACAAGGGAAACCGACTTGCTTAATCCGGTTAATTTAGTAGATAAAGCTCATGCCATCTATCTTAGTGGAGGAAGTGCCTTTGGACTT
>Ga0222636_1000414_pt1 | contig 22613 bp, 23 predicted proteins | sample AntAcemetagen141_FD_179811 | JGI IMG/M metagenome (GOLD analysis project Ga0222636, IMG submission 179811) | Saline water microbial communities from Ace Lake, Antarctica - #141 | ecosystem: Environmental > Aquatic > Non-marine Saline and Alkaline > Saline | place: Antarctica: Ace Lake...
GGAGATCAGTGAAGATTGGGAAACCGGAAAAGTCTATCTCAACATGGAGACTGAATGATGGTTGCCGGGAATTTACAGAATAAATGTTGCTTTACCAAAGCAACCATCGGCATACTAATACCTATTAACAACTGTATACATATTTCTTGTTCTTTACCTGTCAATAAATTCAACATGTTCATATCGTTATCCTCAGATAAATAATGATTGTAATAACGATACAGAATTCTCATCTGGGTGTCTATAGGTGTATCACCTCAATTTTATGTAGGTGGATGTACCTATGTTTGTCTGGGGGTGACACCCAGGTGATCAGGTAGTGCGAAACATGTTTCGCAAGATATGGTTTAACAGTCTGATTTATATTTTCTAATGTTATTAAAGATGGGGAACAATGAAACGCATTATTCTTATTTTCATAATATCATTTCTGTTTACATCTTATTCTTATGCACAGGACATAGGCCTTCCTGATCGACTAATGTATAAAGAAAACAAAAACAAAGGAGAAAAATCATGGCACAACACACAAATACATACACATCACCTTATGCCCTGTATGGCTATACATCTGTTATTTTTATTATTATTTTGTCCTGGATCTTTAGTCAATTCTGGGGATTTACACTTTTATCCTGTTTTCTTGCACTTAATGCCGTAAGCTTTTTACTTTTTGGTTTTGATAAATCAATTGCAGGATCTGGGGCCACAAGGGTTCCAGAAGTAATATTTTACGGGTTATCTTTTGCGGGCGGTACACCGGGAGCATTTATAGGTCAAAGAATATTTCGTCACAAAATTAGGAAAACATCATTCCAAGTTATTTTCTGGCTGATAGTGGGTTTACAGGCCTTTTCATTCATGATTTATTCATAATCCCCTCCTTCTTCATTTCAAATTAAAAAACCGAACTACCAAACAATAGGCAACCCGGCTTTCTCAAAATAATTATTTTGGGGGATGCCCCTACAAGGTGATAAATAACTCTACTCTTATATATATACCCACCTCATATTAAGTCTACCATTGATATAGATTAATATATGGATATATATCCAAAATTCAATTCATGAACAAAAATTCTCCGATGCGCAACCAACTAAATTATTTTCAAGTTTTTCAATAATACTTTCCCGGCATTCATCAACCTCACCTGTTGTAATTCTATGCAAAAAAGCAACCATTGGCATACTAATACCCATTATCAACTGTATACATATTTCTTGTTCTTTCGCAGTTAACATTTCAAATAAATTCATATTACGTCCCCTCAGATAAATAATAATTCTTTATAACAATACAAAATATTTATCAGGGGTGCAATGAGGTGAAATCCTCATTTTTATATAGGTAAATGCACCTATGAAAGTCTGGGTATTTTACTAGATATTTGGAGGGATAAAAAGTAGCTAATAGTAAAGGTTAACCTATTATTATTATTTTCTAGAGTATTCCTTTCGAGGTGGACGCCCGCCTACCTGCTTGTTTTTAGATAACCCTGCGACAATCTGATCTAAAGTTAAAACCGTCGAATCATGTTGATCTCTTGTTTTTAATTTAACGTCTAATATATCACCGACAGTATTGTTCATTATCCCGATTTTAATATCCTTCAAATATTCCCACATTTCATGTATTGCAGGCCTAAGGTGTTTAATATATTCTACCAGAGCATGTTTACGATCAGCTATTTTACACTGGTCACCCTGAAGCTTAACCCTGTCTTCTAGTCCGCTGTTTATGGGAAAAATATAAGTTCCTATGTTAAAATTCTGCGTACATAAAATATTTAAATGAGACTGAAAATCAACAAAAAAAATCTCATTTATACTGTAAGACTCTAAAAAAGCATTGAACTTTTCTTCATAATTCTTAAACTTTTCTTTGAACCTTTTCGGAATCTCAGAATTACCGACTTCTCCCGTCAGTTCATAATGTTCATCAAGCACCAATTCTACCTCAAAAACCACTCCAGAGAGTTCAATTATTGCTGAATTCACCAGGGCCAGCCGACCGATCAACTCTTTACCGGCCTCATATCTAAACTGACTTACAAACGTCTTTTTCTGATTCCAAGAACCTACACAGAAAGCAGCGACCCAACCGGCCGTGAGTGAGACAATAATAAACAGGGGATCATCAACCTCACATTTAACCCACCAGCTTGTAATTACTATGATGACAAGTATAATCGCAAAAACAGACAAAGGATGACCTCTAAAACTTTTACTATTTTTATTAATATAATCAATGAAAATCTTTATCCACCTTTTTAAGTCTTTGACTCTTATTTCCATCAACCCCCACCTTTCTTCTTTTTCTCGATTTTTGGATAAGAAACAGCTACCTCGAATTTAATACGGTCAACTTTGCTATTTTCAGTGCCGGACTTTCCAGAAGAACCCAAAACAACAGGCCCCACAAACAAACCTAGACCTCCTTCTGTCCCTGTCTCCTTTGCAGCGGTTACCGCCACATTAAAATCAACAAGATGTATCCCTTCGTCGATTTATATACCAGAAAGGCAGTTCATCTCAAGTGATTTGTTATAAGGCATTTCAGAATGGAATACCATCAGATGTATTATCAATTGCAGGGCTTTCAAGCAATGTGATGAGTTGTCTGGTTTTACTAAACATTTCATCGTATGTTATCACCGTCATACCTGGGAATTGATGCCTGTACAACTCAAATGATTTAGTTTTAGATTGATGATTGAGCTCAGTTGTGTTGCCTATTATTATTGCACATTGTGGATTAAATGAATCAAATAGACCATCCTCTCTTTTTGTCAGTGTTGCATAATCTTCTTGAAGAGAGTGTTTATAGTTTAATGTTTGAATAATTGAACCTGATAATTCAGTGGATACATTGTATATATTACGATATTTAGAGCCCAGCAAAGGAGTTTTTGGTGTTTTTATTTCAACTAATGCTGCATTTTGTGTTAAACGGTTTCTCATTAAGAAGTCTACAATATTTCCATCTGTATTAAAAACAGATTTCCCACCAATGTATGCTTTACCTTTAACGATTGATGTTGGCCAAGAAAAAGTTTGCTCAAGAACAAAGGAATGTTCCGTTAGAATTGTTTGCCAAAATTCCTCATCTGAGTTATTGGCGTTTGCTTCCCAAATCAATAAGGCATTTTTTAGGCTTTGCAAACCAATAGCGGCATTTAACTTACTAAGAGATATTGGGTTTAATTCAACTAAATGTTCAATTAATGGTGTAGGGTCGTCAAGATTAACTGCCCAGTTAAGAAGCTTTGATAATAGAGATGCGCCAATTGTTGAATTTGCATTTAAAAAACTTGTTACATCGTCTGATGTTAATGCAGCAAGTTGCTCTAATTGCGGTGTTGCTTTAACGAATTTTTTTATACCTCTTGGTACACCGCCTTCCTGATGCAGTTTGTATAAAGATTGTACTTCAGTAATTAAGTGAAGTAATTCAGCAGATTTTAGTTCTAGCTTATAACCTTCACCGCTTTTCATTGAAGATAATGGGATCGTTTCAACATCTAGCCATTTAGTGTTTTTTGATTTCCGCTGAAATAAGAAATTACCTTTAACTGAGGCATTATTGTTTTTGTGGTTATCAAGTATTATTGATCGAAATATCAAACGAGTTGTAGCAGTTTCTCGAAGTTCAATATCCGAGACTTGAGCTGTAACTTGCGATGTAGATTTAATGATTATTTCATCCATGCTTATTTGTTGCCTTATAACGTTGCTGCTCACGGGCATCCAGTGAAACAGTGGGTTCGGTACTACTATTGTTTTCAAATGTGATATAGAGTACTTGTATTTTTTTTATGGGCGAGGCCTAAAATACTTCTCAATTTAAAACTCATATAGTGCTCCAGAATTTCGAAATACTTAATTACTTAAGCCTGCCCCATAAATCAATGTCATCTCTTCATATCATTTGGTTTTTTTTGTCCAAAATAATTACATCCTTCATCTGGATCTTTATTAGGCATTAGGGTTTTTGGTGGTTGACTTTTATGAACTTTAAACCAGTTACATTTAAAATCCTGAACAAAATTCGTGTCATCTGCGTCAATAAGATACTTACAATCCCAGCAACTTGACATTTCAGTTCCCACTCTTTTGTTTATTCCTCTTCAAATTCAGCGATATTAAACTTCAGCGTGCTGCAGTTTTCTTTCACAGCCCGCTGGATATATTCCTTAATACCTTTCGGCATGTTTGCTTCAATTTCAACAGTAATCTTTACTTCCGATGAAACTTCGGAACTAAAGTGCTGAATCACTTCCTCTACAATCTTTGAGAAGTCTAGAGAAGCCTTAACCGGATCAAGATCAACTGATCCGTGAAAACGCTTCATTAATTTCTGCTCCGGCTGGTCTCCGGCAGTTGAGGTTTCATAAGGTTCATGCTTATCGCCAGCTTTTGATGGGGTTCCCCCTTCATCTTTTTCAGGTTCCGGCGCAACTGCTTTTTCCGCTTCAATCTGGGCCTTTGCATCATCCAAATGAACAAGAACACTGCGCTTATCCATATAAACCATCCCGGAAGTTCCAAGCTTAAGTCCGGTATATTTACCGTCTTCTACACTGGTTGCATATCCAAAAAAATCATTTGTCTTTATACCTTCTTCTATAGTGCTCTTTAGTACATTCGAGTCACTAAGTCTCTGCAAATAGGGATAACGACAAAATGCATCCCATAATTCCATAACTAAACAATCTTTACGATCTCCTTTCCAGAACCAGGTCTTAAGTACATTTTCCAGATGTATCGGCGACCAGCTCTGGATCAACAGTTCGTTTTCTTGTACGGTTTTTGAGATTGCGATCATCATGTCATCACTCATTGATGATACTCTTTGTTCCTCCCAAAACAGATCTGAAACATTGCCATTCGCTTGTGTCTCCTGAGCAGGAGCAATAATCCAACAATAGGCCTCCTTTAAAGCAGCATTTAGACCACCGCTCACATCACCTCTGTTTTGTTTTGCTTCCTTTGTCTGATATTGATCAAGATTTAAAATAGCAATATCATTTACAATAGAATCCCAAGCAAGAAACCGTTTAGCATGAGAAATAAGATTTCCTAACATATCTCCTTCAGCAGCTAAAAATATAACCTGATTCTGATTTAATCTGGGTTGTTGACCTCTATGGTCCTTAATAATTTGTGCCGCTTTAATAGCATTACTCTTTTTATCTTTTCGTTTATGCATATCAAAAGGTGGTAAAACGACAAGACGTGTACTGGTATCGTCCGGAACATCACTATGCGAGGTAAAAACATGTACTCCTGCAAAGGGGCCTCCTGCAATCAAGGTTCTTAAGCGTTTCTGCATCTCGGGAACAATATGTTCATTTGCAGAAAATCGATCCATCCGATCTTCCATCTCACGTCTGAGATTTGGCCGGGTGTCATACCAGTATCGTTCGTTCCCCGAGTATAAATAATGGAGTTTATCCACAAGGTGTTTTAACGCATCGTCATATCGACCAACCTGTTGATCTGGCTGAATACATCCCAGTCTAATTCTTTCAATATCTACACCACGCACCTTTTGTGCTGCAACTGTAGGCGCACTGCCGAGGAAAACACATCTTGCCACTCGTCTAGCAGCCTGAACACTACCAATCATTGGGTTCTTTTCATCAAGATATGAAGGTTCCGAATTTTGACCATCAACGTCCTTTTCCATTACAGGCTCCCATCCGGCAGGCAAGTACCGAATCAGTTCATTTCGCACATCAGTATCGTATAACGGCAATGAACCGGGAAGAAGCATAAAATCCTGATTGCCGTCTTTCCACAGACGAAAAATAACCATTGCCATGAGGCGGAGGACACCTCTTGTCCTTTGAAATTTCTCAAGGGATGACCAGTCCGTGTACAGACGCTCAAAAACCTCTGGATGAATGGGGTAAGCAGCCATCAGTTTTTCAAAATAGGTCGATTTGTGTGTCTCAGATGGATAATTACCTCCCCCTTGAGGATATATTTCTGCAAATGCACGGCAAACAGCATCACGAGTATTAGAGTCTAGAACTGGCTGAAAAAGTCGTCTCCGGACAATTTCAAAACCCTCTTCCGTTGAAACAGGCTTCCAAACGGCTTCAATTCGACCAAATGTTTTTTCTATATGATTGAGTGCTTCCTTTCCTTTTTGACCCCCAAGCTCCAAATTAGATTCCGGTAGTGTAGCCAATACCATAGCTGTTGGCACTTGACTTGCAGCCTCAGTTAATGCCTGCAAAAAAGACATCTGAGAGGCGAATGTTCCCCCAGCATATTTCTGACCATCTTCAAACTGCCGGACGTATGAGACCATTTCATCCATAAGTATAAGACAAGGAGAATATTTCTTAAAAAGTTCAGATAAAACTTCTTTACCTGGTGATGTTCCATCCGCATCAGACGCAGCTACCATTGCATAGCCCTCTTCCTTGCCAATTTGCCATGCAATTTCACCCCATAGCGTATTTGCTATTACAGAACCATGTTTGCGTGGTTGTGAAACACTAAGAGCATTGCCATCGAGAACAGCAATCTGAGCTTTTGGAAGTTCAACAACACCAAGGCTATCAAGTATTTTAGGTATCCCTGAAAGATTACTGACTGGTTTCTCAGTTTTAGCCATATGATATGCAGCAAGCATGGAGTGCGTTTTTCCACCTCCGAATGCTGTTTTAATCTGAACAACTGGATCACCACCTTTTCCGATCAACCTCCTTATTACACTGTTTAGCAACAAGCTCATACCCTCAGTAATATAGGTGCGTTCAAAAAACAGCTCCGGATCTTGATACTCTGGTGGGGCTATACCATTTGCAACTTTATTTATATCTGCTGCAAACTCTGATTCCTGAAAAGTCCCTTCAAGGACATCTTTATGGGGATGAATAACTTCACGCCATGGTTTTAATGACATAATTATACCTCTCATTATTAAACAAACGATGTTTGAACAGAAGCTTTAGAAACTTTTCTGCTTTCTTCAACTATTGCATGCCAACTTGTTATCAAATTATTATAAAATCCTGCTTCTTGCGCCCATCCTTTACGTTCACAAATTGTATATAAACGATATGCAAGTTGTCTTATTGGCTCAGCCTTCTCCGGAAAATTTGACAATAATTCTCCAGCGGCAGATTCACTTTCCTGAATTATTCTACAGATATGGTGACATGCCTCCCATACTGGAATACGTTTGTCCTTTGCCGGATCCCAGTTGGTAGGATATTCCTTCACTGTAAGCAACCTTACTTTCCCTCCACCTGCCTCAATAACACCTGCTTCATCAACACCATCAACACTTGTTCCTTTAGCCCGGGCAAGCACATCAGCTTCTCCAAACTGTCCCGCTTTAAATCCATACTGCTGGAACCAGTCCACGCAAAAACGGGTGTCAGCATCCATGTCACTTTCGGCGTGAGTAAAATACTCATCAATGGCCTTATTGATGAGGACGAGTGCATTATGGACAGACATTGATGACCCATCAGCTTCAAGCACAGCGGAATATTTTGAGAATATCGCCATACCTGGGCCAATAGCAGCCTGGGCAAGATCAACCGGAGCAACTGGCGAAGCACCTTCTTTGCCTCCAATCATATCTTCCAGTGCTTCTGGTAATGACTCATCTATTTCACGAAGAAATTGTTTGCGTGAAATAGTTTGTACATCTTTAGGTCTTTTACGGCAAGCAAGAACAATTGAGGATGCAAGAGCATTAGATCCCATACCAACCATACGATTACCCATTTCTGTTCGCATTGGCCATGTAGCCGTAATTGAAAAACCTGATTTCAATACTGCTTCTAAAAAAGTTTCCCAGCCTGTTGAAACGGTTTTTCCATCTGCCGATTCAGACTGTTTGAAAGCATAATATATTGTTACAGGATAAGCATTGTGACAATTGTTAGCTATATTTGTTATTGCTTTTTTCATGCCTTCCATGAAAAATGTTTCCGCTTGCTTCTTGCCACCATGCCTATATGAAGCCGCAATTAATTCTTCTGATTTTGGAACTAACATTGTTGAAAAAATATCAGGAAAAACATGTTTCAGAGAGCGCCTTAACCAAATATAAAAATAGTCTGACAAATCAGCGTAGCTAATATTGTCATAATATGGAGGGTCGGTAGATACTATTGCGTTAGAAATATAGTTATTATGCATGCTTGCATCATGCTGGTTAATTGTAGCAGTTTTATTACACTCTAGCCTCTCAATTACTTTCATCATATTTTTTAATGAAACAACAAAATCTCCTGCCATGCCTGCAAAAGGGTTCGATTCTGCAAAATCCCAGACCATAGGGATCGCCTGTCTACCAAAAGTACCAATTGCCTGATCCATACTAGGCTTCCATCTTACAAAAGAACTCTGAGCATCGGCCATTTTACTCAAAGCTAAACTCAAATATACCATTATTCCTTCAGCATAAGCATTTAAGCCTACGCCTCCATTGTTTAAGCCTATGCCATCATCAACCCATCCAGTATTATTTGCATCTGATATCACTCGCTCTTTAATGGAGGAGATTAGGTCTGACAATGTTGTTAGTGTTAACAATTGCCTATTTGTGAACAATTCATACCATTGAGTTATTCCATAACCACGTCCACTAACTAAATCACTTGTATCCTGATTCATTTCTTCTTCAGGTTTCCATGGCGGAACAGCTTTCCCTGCGATATCTTCTTGATCTCTAGTTGCGGGTAAATATATACGGCGACCTTTAGCTTGTACAACAATAGCAAGCAATTTTGTGCCAATATTTTTTTTTATAAACTCATTTCTCAAATGATCTTTACTGACAACTTGACCACAGGCTAAACACTTAAAATTTGCCCCTCTACCTGTTTTTGGCGGGGATGCAGGCTTCCCTTTACCTGCTTTTATTTTGAATTCAAAAGAAGGCGGATTTGTGTTTCTATTTATTACTGGATCAAGCCATGTTTCTCTGCCTGTTTTAGTAGAAAGAACAAACGTTGTAATGAGCGGCATTTGGCAACCACACACAGGATTTGCGCACTTAACTGTGCGAGCCCATAGCCATGCTAAAACATTTGTTGTCCCTCCCCCCATATCTTTCGGCAACTCAATATGAGGATAAAAATTACCAACCCGTTTTTCTGCCTCGGTTCTCAAGAAAATACCATAACGCCGAACATCTTCCGCAAACCCACCAAAAGGCCCCTCATTATCTAATTTATTTTGCTTTACTCCATGAGGAACCGGACCAATCGGTTTATGATTAATAAATCTTTGTGGAATATCCATAAGTGCTTTGTTAATAAGAACTGGAACTGGATTTAAATCTGAAGCATAAGTTTCCAAACCTAAACGCTGTGCTTCAAGTGGAATAGAACCACCACCTGCAAAAGGGTCAAGGAACGGAGGCATTTGAGATGGGTCATCGCCTGTAATCTTGCAGGACTCCTCCCACGACCTACAAATTTCCGTTCGGGCCTTTTCAAGCACCTCTTTATTATTGTAATTTCCCCATTTCACCAAATCACGAATGATTTGAAAAAGCTTCTCTCGTTCTTTTTGTGCATCTTCTTTTGTTTGACCTTTATACGCACCATAGCCACGTTTACCACCGGGGTCATTTACAAGTTGGGCAAACAGCACAGCTCGTGCAGCAGCAAGAGGTCGTCTTGCCCACCAAAGATGCAGAGTTGAAGGGTGACCATGGCGTATTGATTTTTCACGTGCTGCTTCTGCATTAATATCATCAAGTGGCAAAGCAACTTCAATTAGCTTCTTTGGATATTCCATAATGTTAAAGTCCTGTTATCAACTTGGTTGTTCTGATTTGCTAAGCAGTGTATTTAGATTAAAATTAATACTGGTAACTCCAAATCCCGGTTCCTGATCAAAAGGTTCTCGAAGATAATATGGCCCTTCGACCTGATCCCCATCAACAAGTGCAACAGCGAATATGAATTTATCCGGCTGATTCAGACTTGCAAGAATTTCATTTTTTGTAACTGTTACAGTTGGTGCACCTTTAACACGACCCTTAACTTCAATAAACCTCAGTTCTCCGTCACCTGCTTTGGACTGAATATCCCAACCGTATTTTTCCTTTGAAACATCAACAGGATCAAACCCAAGACTCTTCTCAGCCTCCATAACTGCATTCATAGCCAGCTTTTCAATCCGTGAGCGTTCTTCGGCATTAGTCGCCCAAACAGGTATTTCATTACCCTTCTTCTGTTCAATAAGTCCCTGAGGTATTACAAGAGCACCACCCACAATTATCGGTGTATTCGAAACAACATGGCGCTGCTGCTCAAGCTCAGTTTTTCTCTGCTGTAACCGTTCTGTGAGCTCCTCAGCTCTTCTACGAGCATTCTCTGGCTGCATACGAGGCTGTTTGCCGGCTTCCATTTCAAGCTTAAGCTGTTGGTAGCGGTGGCTCCAGTAATTGATTTCCTTTGTTAATCGCTCATAAACAGCTTTCAGGGTTGCATCAACGATATTTTCACGTCTTGATTTAACCTCTTTAAAATGCTCAGGAACCATTGCTTTTACAGCATGTCCTAAAGCCTGTCCTTCCATGTTCTGTTTCATCCATGCCTGATCAAAAATATCCTTTATAAGTTCAGCTCCCTCAGGATCAATAGGCTCGTAATCGAGATAAGGGGCATGGCCACCTTGGGTAATATTTCCTGCTGCATCAATAAGAACAAACTGCATTCGTCTTGATATGATACGCTGCTGACCAATATTATCCTGAACGCCATCCCGGATAGTATGATTAATGATATACAGGATATAGGGTTCTAGTCCTTCATCAGCCTGGTTAACAAGAACCGCACCACGTTTTAGTAGTTCCCGATTATGTTCAAGTGTTAAATCTATTGTAGCATCCATCAGGGAGTGTCCGGGAGCTATCAAAGAAGCAAGGGGTTTTCCTGGAACCCGAACCTTATCTTTCTCAAAACAGACTCGTTCATACCTTTTTAGGACTGGCTGCCCGGCTCCAATAACCCGGTCACGTGAGCGTATGCCAACGGGTACATGGGTAATTTCAAATCTTCCCGGTTCCCGCTGTTTTAGTTGAGCACCCAGCCGGGAAAAGGCCTCCTCGAAAAAAGAGCGGATAAAAAACGGCTGGAGTTTTAATGCCTCAGCTTTTTCCATTTCTTCCTTAATGCTGAATACCCTGCTTGCATCCATATGGTCTGTAGCCAAAGCATTGCGCTCCATAATCTTTTTCAAATGCTCAGTGTCAAGAGCAGCATCCACCTTCTTATAAAGTTGCGCTTGTACTTCAAGGGAATCACCATAAAGAATCGCTTCGAGGAGCAGGTCTTTTAATGAATAGTTGTCAAATACCTGTCCGATAATATCAAAGACTTTTCCTCCCAGACGTTCCCTCTCAATTTCAATTTTTTCCAATAACCTTTGAAAAACATCTCCTTCACGGGTCTCATTTGCAACAAGGTTCCAGAGATGACAAACTTCCGTTTGACCGATCCTGTGAATACGACCAAAACGCTGCTCAAGTCGATTTGGATTCCACGGCATGTCATAATTTACCATTAAATTGGCTCGTTGCAGGTTGACACCTTCACCAGCAGCATCGGTAGCAAGAAGGATTATTGTATCTTTATCTTGAGTAAAAATTTCCTGCGCCTTACGTCTCTCTTCACGTTTAATACCACCATGAATAATAACAATGGGCTTTTCACTGCCCAGAAGACCTGTAATACGGTCATAAAGATATTTCAAGGTGTCCTTGTGTTCGGTGAATATAATTAGCTTCCTTCGAGAGCCATACTGGTCATACATCTCTGCACGATCCTGAAGAATCCTGGACAGTTCCTGCCATTTTCTGTCCTCTTCGGCCTGCCGTACCTCACGGGCCTGTGGAACAAGCTTTTCAAGACTTTTAATCTCTATCTCCAACTCTGCTACGGTCTGTGCAGCAGTTGCCTGATCAACAACCTGATCTTCAAAATCCTCAATTTCCTGACCCGGTGCATCATCGTACAATTCATCAACATCTTCATCAGTCATTCCTTTGAGATTACCAAGTTCAGACAGCCCACGTTTTTGGAGCTTAGCCTCCTCAAGCATTCTTAAAAGTTTTTCATGCCTTCGTTTGAGTGATTGGTATATAGCCTCTGGAGATGATGCGAGCCGTCTTTGAAGAATTGTGAGGGCAAACCCGACGGTACCTTTCCTTTTCCCATCAAGATTTTTAGCCCGGTTCATTTCTTCTCTTACATAGTTGGTTACAGCGATGTATAATGCTGATTCCTTAGGCGAAAGCGCATAATTAACAGTATAGGCCCTGCGTTCTGGAAACAGAGGCGTACCATCAAATTTAAGCAGTTCTTCCTTGACCATCCGTCTCATGAGGTCAGAAGTATCTACAACATGAGCACCATCTCTAAATTTGCCATAGAAACGATCTGAATCAACCAAGGCCATAAATGCTTGAAAATTCTCCTCCACACCATTGTGCGGAGTAGCTGTCATAAGAAGAAGGTGACGAGTGATCTTTCCAAGCATCTCACCAAGCTGATACCTCTTTGTTTTCTTCAGCTTGCTACCAAACCATGAAGCAGACATTTTGTGAGCTTCATCAACTACTATTAGGTCCCAATCCGTATTTTCAAGTTTAGCCTGCAACTCCTCTGATCGTGCTAACTGATCAACACGAGCAAGCAGAAGGGTCTTTTCTTCAAAAGGATTACCGGAACGTGAAGACTCAACCATTTCTCTTGTGAATATATCAAAAACAAGACTGAACTTTTCATCAAGCTCATCCTGCCACTGCTCAACAAGACTACCTGGAGCAACAACAAGACAGCGCTTTAAATCTCCACGGACCATCAGTTCTCTTATAAGAAGCCCTGCCATAATGGTTTTTCCTGCGCCAGGATCATCTGCCAATACATAACGTAACGGTTGACGTGGAAGCATGGATTCATAGACAGCAGTGATCTGATGAGGAAGCGGTTCTACACTGGAGGAATGAACCGCCATAAGAGGATCAAAAAGATGAGCGAGGTGAATACGATAAGCTTCGGCAGCAAGTTTAAAATCTTCTCCATTGCCATCAAAACTCCATGGACGGCCTTTTTCTACAATCTCTATATTTGGTTCATCGGAAGCAAATAGCATCCTTTCGTCAAGTTTTCCAGAGGGATCTCGATAATACAAGGTGAGAGCATCATCACCGATTGATTCAACAGAAATAACAGTAACTGCCTGATTTGGAATTATTCCCCGGATAACAGCATCTTTTTTGATCTCAGATAATTTCATCATTATAAAAATACTCTCCAAAATAGTTAATACGCACCCAATTATCAAAAGGTCTAACAACTATCAAATAAATCATAGTAAACATAAGATAATTATTATTAATTCTATATCATAAAAGATTATTGCTCAAGATTTTGTCATATCCGGTCAAAAAAGCAAATAAAATCTAAAATTTAATATTATTCTTAAACAATCCACAGCTTATAGGACAAACGCTCATAAAAATCTCTACAAAAAAAGAGGCCCGTCTAAGCGCCCCTTTTAATCTACCCTTTTTTCACCAACCCCAACCCATTACATCTCGTACACTGATTTACACCAACCGGATCTTTCAATGATGAGCCATACCCATTACAATGAGGGCACTGCTCATATCCATATTTCTCCGGATTCATCATTATTTCAAACTGATCAACCATAAAACCACCTCCTTTTCAATACTGAACAATCGCTACTACCAACCGCCCTCCCTTATTAAACCTGAAACTCTTTATCCATCCCTTTTCCTTAAAAAACCTGACAACTTTCCTGACAACATTTTCATTTCCAATTGAAATAGATAAATAAGGCACTACGCTGACCTTCTTAATATCAATCTTCTCCAGTTCCCTATTTCTCTTTTTCGCGACATCCAAATGTTCTCTTGCCAATTTATAATATGTAAAAAGCTGACTGCTCAGTGTAAATGAATACAGTCTCCATAATCCCGGATCATCTTTATACCCAGACACCTTCTTTATCTGCTCAAGTATTTTCTTCCTGCTCAGACCTTTAACATTATATTCTGTCAACCAACTCGGCATCGCATCAATCTCACGAGGACTTTTAACTTCACATATTGCAAACCGCTTCAATTTCCGATGATAGGCAACCACGTCACAATAACAGGGGCTGCTCAATATCTCTGTAATGTATCCACGGGATCTAAACCAGCTAGATGTCAAATCATCAAATTCATATTTCATAGGCGTATACTGCCTTTGAGTCATCCATCACCTCCGATCACTATTATTTTTTTGATAATTAAACCACATGACAATCAACAATCCTGTCATTACCATTGAAAGCGTGTTTCCAAATATGAAAACAAAATCATGAACACTAACTGAATATATCTGCAGCAGGATCATACCCATCATTAATATACAGAGATACAAAATACTCAGATCACCCGAACTTTTAGTTGTGTATGTTTTAATAACCTGAGGAATCGCACTCACACATATCACCAATGCTCCAATTGTCCCGATCATTTCAACTCCAGTAAATAGTTTCATAGACTTCCTTTTAAAATAGAAAAAGGACAGGACCATATCTTCATTGATCCCATCCTTTTTATTTAATTATTATTGCGGTTTTAACATTGAAAGGATCTGCCCGCCGGTCTTTTGTAACTTAAAGCTTGATGATGCAGAAAGTCCTTCCATCTGTGAGCCGCGTGTATAACAATTTACCACGGAAAATAGATTATTACCTGCCTCAAATGGCCACGCCCATGTAACAGCATCTTTTTCAACTGGACTAAGACCAAACTGACGGTTAAAGGATTCAAGTGTTGCCTCTGGGTTATCAACAGGACTTTCCAATGACAATTTAAATTGATCCCGATTATGAGCGACTTCAAATGCAACCTTTTCAATGATTTCAGGGAACTTATCCAGGACTTTACCGGAGATGTGTTTATGTGATGAGGTAATATCTGAGGTTGAAATCATACCATTGGTGCAGACAAGTCTTAATAACATAGCTGCAATTGAAAGTGACGCCAGCCCAACTTCAGAATTACTGAAACTTATCCCGGGTTTAAACGTATCACCGTTAATATCAAACTTCTTTTTTCCATCAAGCAAGGTTAAAGACATAAACTGATCATCAAGATAAGCCTGAACTTCTGAATGGTCGTTATAACCCAGAGCATATATCCGTTCAAGCACCTCAAAGTTGTCAATTGGAACATACTTTTCTGTAAACATCGCACGGACATCATTTCCATCTAACCTGAGAAATAACTTTTCATTTTTTTCCTTCTTGATCCAGTGATTCATGTTTTCAGCCTGCAATTCAACTGGACATTTCCTTAAATACTGATGCGGTGTTCCAAGACGATAGCAGAAACTTCTCTGAGCCATTTCACGCATTTCATGTTTCTCACCTGCAATAGTTATTTCATCAAGTCCGTTAAACGAGATATCAGAAACAGGGATTGTCTGGTCAAAGCAGTTTTTTGATAATTTATCCACCCGGTCAGCGACATCTCCGAGTGTTGTTATTGCTGTATTGTTCATGTTTATATTTCTCCTTCTATAAAGGGTTAATTCACGTTATTATCCATTTTAATCATAGGGTATGGGGTTGTCATATCCGGTCAAAACCAGATAATTTTTTATGCAACATCCTCTTTCTTCATTGTTATTGCACTGATAAATCTCTTTTTTATTTCATCCTGCTCATCCTGAAGGAAAAGACTAATTCGCTCAATAAGACAGTTGTAACAGAGATCAACATACTCAAACTGCCACTCAAATTCACCAATTGGGCTTCTTCTCCTGTCTATTTCAAACGAAATGGTCCTTGCCTGCCCAGAATTGCAGTTGTCACAGATCACCTTTTTCATGAGTTCCTCATTTAATTTCAAGTTTACCGGGAATCTTGAATGTTGATATTTATCTGGCGGGATTAATTTAATGGCAGGTATTACGGTTTTTCTAAAACAGGTCTTCATCAACCTCGCGATGACTTCTGTATCCCCGATGTGTCACAAGAACGTGATCATCAATATCAATATGTAGGATACGACCCGCTTCAAGTAAAGTTTTTGTTAGTTTTCTATCCGGTCCGCTGAATCTTAAACTGCCGGAAGGATGATAATGACAAAGGATCACTCTTGAGGCATTGGCAAGTATTGCACTTTTGAATAATTCCCGTGGACTGACCAGGCATTCATCAAGTGTTCCGATTGCCACCTCTTCAACTCCGATTAGAGATCCATCTGTTGAGATGAGAATTGAAAGAAATATTTCCCGGTCTGATTCACACAGCCTTTTCTTAACCAGGTTGTAAACATCCTCAGATTTTTTGATATAGGTCTGTCTTTTGGATCTTCCTTCACGAACCAGACATACCCGCAGCTGTGATCCTTTATACCTCTTGTCATAAACAGGTACTGCTGGTTTTTTATTCAACTTTAAACCTCCTTTTCTTTTTAATTATATTCATGGTTATGATGCTAAAGATAATACTCTCAGGCGTCTGACAGGGTGGTCTAAGAAGAATTATTGCCGTTACCACTATCCATTATCTCATCAAGGAATATTGATCTTTTACTGGGCGAACCAAGATATGTTTGACAGGTACTCAGGTATAACAATGCCATTGCCCTTGATATCCCGACAAATGCAATTCTTCGTTCTTCCTCGATGTCTCCTTTTTTACTGGGAAGGATTCCTTCAACCAGACCGATCACAAATACTACGGGAAACTCAAGTCCCTTAGCTTTATGAATAGTCATGACCTGAACACCGTCCCTGTCATGTCCCAGATCACTTTGGAAGTTCTCTGTAAATTCAAGAAAACCACCAATAGACTTATACTTTGCTGCAGCGATCTGGAGCTGGTTTAAATTTGCTATCTTTGTATCATCCGGTGATGGGATATCAGAATCTGTAATTTCACGGTCGTAGTCCAATGTGCTTCTTAAAAGTTGAATGATCTCACACGGTTCAAGATTCACTGCATCTTCAATTACCGGATCAAGAAATTCTCGCAGATCTTTCAAACTATGACGAATATAGGGAAGCTCAATCGGCATCTGTTTTAATGCCTGATAAAGATGCATCTCCCTTTCCTCTGCAAATTCCTGCAACTCTTTTTTAAACTTATTGCTGACATAACGGTTTGGGACATTTAGAACACTCAGTAATGCCTCATCACCATCAGGACAATCCGGATTTGAAATTAATCTCAAGTAATCAAGAAGTACTTTAACCTCTGTACGATCATAGAAGTTAACTCCACCTTCAATGTAGTATGGTATCTTTTGTGATGATAAGGTTTCCTCAATTTGTCTTGTCTGGAAATTAGCTCTAACAAGTATTGCGATATCCTTATGGGCATATCCTCGACTGCTAACCAAATCGTTTATTTCTGTTACAATATTTAGGCTTTCAGTTTCCTCGCTCGAATTTTCAAGCACATACACCTCTTCTCCGTCACCATTTTGAGTGGTCAAGACTTTCTCAATTTTCCGAACATTATGTCTGATCAGGTTCTGACATGCTCTAAGTATCTGAGGAGTAGACCTGTAATTCGTGTTTAAAATGAATTCATAGGCATCAGGAAAATACTCTTTAAAATTGAGGATATTCCCAACACTAGCGCCGGTGAAGGAGTAGATGCTCTGCCAATCGTCCCCGCACACCCAGTAACTGGAGCCATTACTGGTATCACCGATTAGAAGTTTAACAACCTCACCTTGTACAGGATTAGTGTCCTGAAATTCATCAACTAAAATGTGATTAAATGTAGAACTGTACTTTCCCCTGACATCTTCATTTTCTGATAACAGCTGAAATGTTTCTGCTAAAAGGTCATCAAAGTCCATGAGCAGTTTCTTCTCTTTTTCAAGATCATATCTCTCATACACGTCAGCAATCTTCTGCATGGTCTTATCACCTTCATACAAGTCACGAAACTCATGAATTGAAATGAGATTATTTTTTGCAAGACCAATCTCATTCATGACCATTCCGGTTGGCAGATCCCTGTATTTAAGTTTCTTCAATACATCTTTTACGAATATTAACTGCTCCTTTCCGATTAAAAGTTCAAAGGTAAATCCTTCATTTTTTAATAACCAGTAACAAAACCCGTGAATGGTGTTTAACATCACCCGGTCAGCTTTATCTGAAAGTATAGGTTTAAGACGACTTCGCATTTGATCTGCTGCATTTCTTGTGAATGTTAGTCCTAAAATACTTTCTGGCGCAACCCCATGTTTTGTTATGAGGTTAAAAATGCGTTCCATCATTGTTCTGGTTTTGCCTGAACCTGGGACAGCTATTACAGAACATATCCCGTGTAGAAAATCAGCCGCTTGCTGCTGTTCTTTGTTCAAATTGTTCATCAATATCCTCCTTCCTACTGTCTTTTATTAATCTGATTGCCTGACTTAATCGAAACATCGCTCCAATTCCCATATCCAGCATGATTGAATTATCATCACTCTCTAAAAGTTCCGATACCAGCCGGTGTTTTTCATAATAGAGATCACACAAAAACAGGATCATCTCATCTGTGTCATGATTTTTTGAAAGGGATATCAGGTCTGTGATCTTCCTGCTGCTGGAAAACCCGTCTTTTATTGTTAAATACCTCTGAGCATCAAATAATATTTCCTTGTTCATGCCGCCTCCTTCTCTAGAAACCAGTTCCGACAATTTTCAGAATAATTGCAGTTTTTACATTTCCAATGTCCGTCATTCGGAACAAATACACCTTTACTGATGCCGTCTGCTACCGTCATGATCTTCTTCTTTGCACGTATAATGTCTTCATCCGATCTGGTTGTGTAATATTGTTCAAATTTTGGTGTTTTGGTTTTAATTAGGCAGTCAAACCTAAGAAGAATTTCTTTGTCTGCAAAGCCATTAGCACGAGCAGCCATCTGATAAAGGGTTAGTTGAAAGCTTTTGTCAACATCATCATTTGAATATGCTTTTCCTGCGGTTTTCCAGTCAGTGATGATAATTGTGCCTGCCTCATCTTCTTCAACTAAGTCCATCGCGCCTATGATCGGGACAGAAAGACCCTCAATTTTAAATGAAAATGCCTCTTCAATTGCCAGGACTCTAAAATCATCTGCAGGTATTTTATTGTAGTAAGTTGTGAAAAGTTCACGACCCTCAATAAGATAAGTTTCGAAATCTTTTCCATCTGCATATTTAATTTTATCATTTTCACCAGCGACCACCGTCCAGTAATATTCAAAAAGTTCAAGGATTTCTTTTAATTTAAGTGGACGATTAAGTAGTTTTCCTTGATACACATCTGCAAGTACTTTATGAGCAGTAGTACCGTATTCAAGCGAGTCGGCAGTAAAAGTTCTCGGTATTCTGTCAATACGTCCAAATTTATAGAGTAATCCACAGTCCACATAATCGCCAATACTACTCGAACTTAAATGCGGTTTTCGTCTCAATTCTGATAGTTTCATATCTCTCCTTTCCTGTAAAAACCACAGGATCCTGTGGTTTTGGGTTATTGAAATGATAAAAGGACAGGACGCACAAATCCTGTTAAGCACATCCTGCCCTTTTGGTATTAATTAATGGTAATTGTGATTACTTATGCTGACTGCTGAAGGTTCCTGATAAATGATGCTGCATCAGATGTTGAAAGGGCTTCTACCGGCATGTTAAACATTTCTTTTGACATGTTTTCCATTTCGTCAACCGATATACCTCTTCGTCTGGAAAGGTTCATTAATGCCCTGTTCTGTGCAACTGACATCTTCGGTTGATCTGACCCGTTTCCATTATCAGGTTTCTTTGTTTCAGGTTTTGGTTTATCCATCGCCTTTGGTTTTGAAACAGTTTTATTTCCTGTTCCATTACCATTGTTATTAGCGGGTACAGGTTTTGTTGGAGGTATTGCCTTCTTTGCCTGAGCCGGTTTCCTGGACTTCATATCAATTACGTTTCCTGAACCGATAACTTCATTAAAATCACCCAGTTCCTCCAGACAGGTAATCCCGATATTTGTCATATCACGCAGGCACCTGGCTTTTGCACGTGTACTAGCCATCCTAATAATGTGCACTGCGATTTTTGAGTTAACATTTTTCGGGTTTGCATCACCAATATCCGAAAATACCTCACCGAATTTTGTTTCAGCAATTGCGTGACAAATAACTTCAAACCCGTTATCTTTTGTGGGCAATTGTGTGATTTTAACTTCCAGTTTAACAAGACCGTTCTGGTGGGCAAGATCAAGAAGTCCTGCGTACACGACAAAATCCTTTCCCTGAATACTACTGATAAACCGATCATCCAGTTTGGGTTTCATCTTTTCAAGATACTCTGCACTTTCGACCTCACTATTAATTACAGCATCCGCCACGGCCAAAATGTGTTTGCATTTAAAATCACCATCAGACTTAGATCTTGTCTGATAATCCGGACAGGTGCATTTACCTACACTTCTTTCCAGGTTGAAGAAGACACGATATGCAATTTTAGCGTCTGCGCTTTCGACCCAGAAATCCTCCTGATCTGTTTGATAAACCTTAAGCTGTTCTGCCCTTTGGTTACGTTTCTGTTCTGCTTCATTCATTTATTTATTCTCCTTTTCTTGGTTTACGTGTGATTAAAGTACCGATTAATGTCAAAACTTCGATTCCAACTTTTATGATGGTGTTTCTCAGTTCTGGCCGTTCTCAAAGCCTCTGCCATCTGTTTTAATAAACTCAATCGAGTGAACGATAATCTGATGGTTCTTCCTGGTCTGGTTATCATCATTTGTCCAAACGTTCTCATCAATGTTGCCAACCACTGCAATTCTTGCGCCTTTATGCAAATGTGATTCTGTGATCTCAGCTGTTTTCTTAAAACAAACACATCTGATCCATCCAGTTCGCGTATTTCCGTCCTTATCCTTACCGCAATAAAACGCAAGGTCAAAATTAGCAACGGGTTCTCCGGAATTTCCTGAATAATGAATTACGGGATCGTCTCCTAAATTTCCTGCAAGACAAATTTGATTAATGCTCATAAGCTAAACTCCTTTCATTTTATTTAAAGTTTTTTGATGTTTGTTTGTGTGACATTGTCACGGGATATACTGCAGGTATATAATTTACAGGTAGTCATAAAGGAACCCTAATTTGGCCCAAAAGGTTTGATCATCAAACCACTGTAAAAACAGCAGTGCGTATAAGACCAGCAACACCGTTATGAATATTGGACGCAACCAGACCGAGTGATGTTTGTTGTACTGAATAATCCATAACAACACTGATCCATACATCGCAATAAGACCTATGAAAAATGATTTACTGAAAACATTTACGGCAATGCAGGTCACAATGATGTTAAAAATGGTAAACAGCATGTTGCTAATTTTATACTGTCTAATCTCCTCTATGATACGGAAGCGGTAACTCAAATACGTGACAAATGTCGTTATCATAATACTGCCCAGACAGATGCGGGCCATTTCGTTGACTGGTATCATTCCCCTCCTTTCCTTTTAAGTTTTTTAATCATTTTCATGAACTTCCCTCCACAGTTGGTGACAATAATTATGATCCCGATCAAAAACGCTGCCGCCAGGATGCCCCATGATAAAGGATTTATTATTTCCGAAATCGTCGTTATCAGCAGCAGCATTGAAACTACAATTCCACCGGCCACAATTATCCAAAATACAGACGGTATACCCATTACACCTCCTTTCCATTAATAAATTGTTATTGATATTTTTGCGCTGTTATTAAGACATCCACGTTCGGATGTTGATGAGCACATGATTTTCAGGACATAGTAATCGTTTCATGCCAAACCCAGGGATGTTTACAGGACCTTTCATGTTGAATTCACGATTGAGAAACCTTTTCAGTTTTCTTTTTTTGATTGGTCGGGACAATGACGAGGTGTGTTGCACTGTGAGATCGGTTACCTTGTACTGTCTGCAACAATCCTTACACGATATAATTCCCTGTCCCGCTGAAATTAGATCAAATATGAGATAACAGAACCGTTCAGCCAGTGGATGATCGGAATTGATAGTGATGACTGATTCAGATGTTGATTGAATCAATTGTAAGAGTTTAATATCTTCTGGAACTTGATACTGACGGATTCGTCTTTGAAGCGATTCAACCGCTTTTTGGTAATCAAAAATCATTCGGGCAGTTTCATTTTCATATTGTATCCCCATTATTGTGATCTCCTTATGATTTGAAAAAATATTCGTTGAATTATCAGATCGTTCATTGTTGTATATATATAACGTAGAGATACCATTCAAACTATCAGACGGTAAAATGGAGGATTTACATAAAAAATGACCAAAGAGAAATTGATAAAAATGCTGCAGGGATTGCTAAAAACAGATGAAAGTCTGGATTTTCTTCTGGAACTGCGGAAGGAAGATTTGGAGAAACTGGTGGGGATTGTTAGAGAGAAGGTTTATGGGTAGAGTCCATGTTACATAGAATAGCGTTTTATCAATAATTGCGCCTTACCAGACGCACAAAAAAGAATAAATCAAATTCTTTCGTCAGGTTTACGGAAAGAAATTACCTTATGCAATGATTGATAAAATGATGAA
>Ga0222636_1000415_pt1 | contig 22586 bp, 25 predicted proteins | sample AntAcemetagen141_FD_179811 | JGI IMG/M metagenome (GOLD analysis project Ga0222636, IMG submission 179811) | Saline water microbial communities from Ace Lake, Antarctica - #141 | ecosystem: Environmental > Aquatic > Non-marine Saline and Alkaline > Saline | place: Antarctica: Ace Lake...
TTCAAAGTGGGTCGGAGAGAGCGAGAAAGGAATTCGAGAGGTCTTCAAGAAGGCCAAGCAGGCATCGCCGTGCATCATATTTTTCGATGAAATAGACAGTATAGCGCCGATGCGGGGATCGGATGCTGCATCTCATGTGGTTGACCGTGTTATCAGTCAGTTCCTTACCGAGCTTGACGGGATTGAGGAACTCAAGGGAATCGTCGTTCTGGCGGCCACGAACAGGCTGGATATTGTTGACCCCGCTTTGCTCAGGGCCGGAAGGTTTGATTTTCTCCTGGAGCTTCCACTCCCCGATGAAAAGGCGAGGTTGGAGATATTCAAAGTTCATACAAGGGGAAAACCCCTGGCCTCCGATGTAAATCTTGATGCCCTGGCCGGAGATTCGAGAGATATCGTGGGGGCGGACATAGAATCGGTATGCAGAAAGGCCTCTATGTTGGCCATAAGAGAGTTTATAGAATCGGAGGGAAAGGATTACTCAAAATTCCTGATTTCAGGCAAACATTTTAAAGAGGCATTGTCGGTGGTTAGTGGGCAGAAAACAGTGGGTAGTGGTCAGTGATCAGGGGTCAGTGGATAGTGGTCGAATCACGGAGGAAAAAACATGAGTGATAAAAGCATCTATATCTATGGATTTATCAACACAAATGAGGAGCAAAATTTTGATTACGTCGGTATCGAGGGGGGAGAAGTTTACACACAACCCTATCAGGATATTGCCGCTGTCGTAAGTGATTCCCCATTTACACAATTTGATTCCCTGCCTAAGGAAACGCTTTTTCTCCATTTGGCCGTCTATCAGGCTGTCATTGAAAAGGTCATGAAAAATCATTACATCATCCCGATGAAATTCGGCACCGTAGTGAAAGGGAACGAGGAAGTCAAAAGGATCATGAAAAAGGGTTATAGTCAAATCACGCTGGGCGCCATGGCTATGGAAGACAGGATAGAGCTCGATGTGGTGGCCATGTGGAACAATCTGGATGCGGTCTTAGCGGCAATTGGAGAAGAGGAGGAAATTAAAAAGTTTAAAGAAGAAGCTGAATCAAAGCCACCTGATAAAAGTCTCGAGGCGAGAATAAGCCTGGGAAAGATGGTTAAGGCCTCACTGGACGAGAAAAGAACGAAATGTGCTTCCGAAATACTGAGGGTTTTGAGAAAGAAGTCGGAAAACCTTCTTATCCATGATGCTATGGATGATTCGATGATTATGAATGTAGCTTTTTTGATCACCAAAGATGACAAGGAAATATTCGAGTCCAAAGTGGATCAGTTGGATGAAAGATATCAGGACAGCGTGGATTTCAGAATAGTGGGCCCCCTGCCGCCTTACAGCTTTTGTACGTTTGAAGTGAGAAAAGCGAATTTTTCGGAAATAAGCGCGGCAAGAAAGGTCCTGGGATTAGGTGAAAAATCCACAGCACTGGAGATCAGAGAGACATATTGGGAATTGAGCAAAAAATTCCATCCTGACAGACACCCCGGTGACGCGGATGCGCAAAAAAGATTTGAAAATATAACAAAGGCATACCGGCTCCTCATCGATTATTGCGATGTGGAACAATGTTCCTTCAAGGAAGAAGATGTAACAGAGTGGCTTGTTGTCAGACCGATGGTACAGTTAGGGGCGAATACGTAATGAGGAAGCTGCTCTATGTGCCCGTTATCCATGTAGAGTCCGATATGGGAAGCATCGGTCCGGATATCGACAAAAGAAGCGCCGGCATATGCGGCAGAGAGCGGTGGGAAAAGCATAAAAAAACAGTGAATTCATTCTGGGCTTCCATCGAAGAATATTTCAAGGGAATGGATGCCGGAAATTTGAAAATCTATCAGGACGGCATGCCGGCGGATGGTGAGTTGGGACGGAGGATAGTTGAGGAAGGAGCGCGAAGGGGGAGCAGAAACTTCCATATCGTACTTGATTTGATGGAAAGAGGAGGAGAAATCAGAAAAACGGAAGATGTGGGACTCCTTAAGGAAGAATACAATCACATTCTTAAACTCGCCCAGACAAAGTCACTCTGGGAAAGGACCACAGCTTACGCCGGCTACAGGATGCATAAAGATAGAATAATGGAGGGAAGAGATCAATTTGTTGCAAAAACCATCGATAAAACCCTTAAGGAAAAAGAAGTCGGGGTCCTTTTTATGGGGGCCTTTCACAACGTGTACCGACATCTTGCAGGGGACATCGATGTGAAAGAGGTAAAAAACATAGAAAAGGTGAGGACATACTTCACAGAACTTATGTCCGGCAGAAATGAGGGGAAATTCAACCAACTGACTGAGTATCTGATTGGTGAAGCAGGGGACAGTGCTCAGGGATCAGGGAGTAAGGAGTAAGGAGTAAGGAGTAAGGACCACTGTCATTTAGGAGGATCGTATGCCCGAAAAAGAAGGCCAATATATATATGCCATTGCCGCAATAAATGAAGAAAAAAACTTTGGTCCCATAGGCATTGGCGACCGCAAAGACGAGGTCTATACTGTGTGTCATAAGGATATCGGCGCCGTGATCAGCGCTTCTCATGTTGATAAATATTCCGTTACCAGGGCAAATACAATGGCGCATCAGAAGGTCATGGAAGAGGTTATGAAGGATTATCCCCTGTTGCCGGTAAGATTCGGCACTATCGGCGAAGAGAGCGATCAGATAAGGGAAAAGGTATTAAAGGGCAGATACGGCGAGCTTAAAGAGCTTCTGACATATATGGAGGACAAGATAGAACTCGGCCTGAAGATTCTATGGGCTGACAGGGAAGCTGCCTTCAGGGAAATCGTGGACGAAAACAGGGATATCAGGATGTTGAGGGATCGACTCATGTCAAAGAAGGCAAGGTCGCAGCGCGATGAAGTTCATCTGGGAGAAATGGTGAGGAATGCGCTGGATGATAAAAAGGAGAATGAAAAAAAAGAGATCCTGGGCACATTGAAAGGTCTCTGCGTGGAGCATAAGGAAAACAATTCTTTTGGCGATCAGATGATTGCCAACACCGTTTTCCTGATAGAAAAAGATAAGGAAGAAGAGTTCGACAAGGTTATGGATGGTTTGATCGTGAAGTATAACGGCAAGATGAAATTCAAATATATTGGGCCGGTGCCACCCTGTAACTTTGTGGAGATAGTGGTGAAATGGTAATCGGTGGGCGGTAGGCGGTGGGCAGCAGGCAGTGGGCAGTGGGCAGTTGGCGGTGGGCAGTTGGCGGTGAGCGGTAGACGGTAGGCAGTAGGCGGTAGGCGGTAGGCGGTAGGCGGTAGGCGGTAGGCAGCAGGCAGTGGGCATTAGGCAGTGGGCAGTGGTCGAGAGGGAATAAGCGAGAATATGGCAAAAACATATGAAAACCTGGATGCATGGATAAAGGCAGTCGAATTAACCGTAAGCATATACAAAATAACCCGGGATTTTCCAAAAGAGGAGATTTACGGCTTAACCTCGCAGATTCGAAGGGCAGTTATCTCGATTTCCAGTAATCTCGCGGAAGGCGCAGGGAGACCGTCAAAAAAGGACTTTGCACGTTTTGTAGACATTGGCATGGGATCTCTCAACGAGACCGAAAGCCTGCTCATAGTGGCACATAAACTTGGGTTTATTAATGACGAAGCATACTTGAGCGCAATAAGCAAAACTGAAGAATTGGGCCGAATACTTAATGGACTGAAGGGATATTTGAGGGAGTGAACCTATTATTAAATTCAGCAAAGGAGGATGCAATGCAACAGGTGGGAATAAACTGCACGCTACCTGCTGCATTCTGTAATCAAAATAATGGCTTTCATATTAGATGACATTTTGTTTTCCCCTGTCAAATTGACAGTGTGGCTGGGGAAGAAGCTTCATGAAGCTGCCTATGAGGAGATGACCGATGAATCAAAGATTCATGAAGAACTATTGCATCTCCAGATGCGGTACGAGATGGAAGAGATAGACGATGAGACCTATGAAAAGGAAGAAACAAAGTTGATGGATAGATTAGAAGCCGTCAGAAAAATGCAAGAGGAGATGTAGTTATGCCGGAGACAAAAGGGAGAACGGGCGCGTTTCGATGTTCCAGATGCGGAGAGATAACTTCAGGAGGGTTGAAGAGTTGCCCTGAATGCGGACAGAGGCTGACCCTTGAATGTCCAGATTGCGGGCATATCTGGCGCCATATCCACGGCTATAAATTTTGTCCCAACTGCGGGAAAAAAATTTCCGAAAAATAGCGCGGGGACGGTGGACAGGGAGTAGTGAGTAATAAAAACCGCTGACCACTAACAACTTTCACATAAAGGAGGTAAAAGAAAATGGCTTTAGGTATGTCAAAAGTTATCCAGAAGGCACGGACAGAATTGAATAATCTTACCGGTCTGGAAATTTCATCTACCGTATCAGCAAAAAAAGAGGATGATGGCTGGTTGATAATCATGGAAGTCATTGAGAAACACTCAATTCCTGACGGCATGGATGTTCTGGCCAAGTATGAAACCCGTCTGGATGCTGACGGGAATATGTTGGACTTCAAACGGACGGGGATGCGCAAGCGCATTGATATGGAGGATGCCGAAGAATAAAATAAACGAAAGATGAAAGTCAATTGTTAGAAATGAGAGGGTTTTTCTGAAAGCTGGCCACTGGCCACTAAAATCCAAAGGATTTTAAATGACACTGCTGAGAAGTTTTGGACAGGTGGATGAAGAAGGAAGGATTGCCCTGGGAGGGAATTTTAGACTCCAGATGGGTTTGGAACCGGATTCGATGGCGGGTCTGGAAGTGGTTCGTATAACCGGAAGCAATCGCAGTCCGTACCTTGTTGTCCACAAACCGGATCGAGAACCCAGGTTTACTGCGCTCCAGACGGTTTGCCATCAATGTCCCTGCCTGCTCGATGAAGAAGGGCGAATCGTTCTGGACGATAAGGTGATGGCTGAATCCGGGTTTGAACCGGGGCTGTCACTGGAGTTCAAACTGACGGGACCCTCAAACGCTCCATGGCTGGCAATCAGGAATAAAGGGCCTGCGAGAGTGACAACCCTGCAGGAGAAGATGGGACTGAAGAATCGTAAAAAATGGAAGACGATGGCATTAGATTATTGACGGAGAAAAACATGAAATATTCTACCGGCAGAAAAACAAGAGTCAAATATTCTACGGCAATGAGCTGGGATGAGTATGAAAAGAAAGTGCGTCGTTCCCGGGTCAGGTACTCCACTGGAAGGGGGGGAGCTGTAAGACAATCCTGCGGTGCTCCGATGAATAATGAATCGGTGAAGCAGGAAAAAAATCGTCCCGACAGGGAGGTTGACCCAGAGGAGTGAAGCCCTCTGATCATAAGGTGGCGTATCTAAGGAATCTTTTCGTTATGTCCAACGATCCGGTGTCTTTATAGCGTAATGGGGAGTAACTGAGGTCGGGTTGAAGATGAGTAAAATTATCCCTGCCAGTCCGGATCAAGAAAGACAGGCATAATAATAGAGGAGGCAAATATGGCAAGCGGAAGTGAAAAGAAAGCTTTACAAATAATGCATGAAGCAGGTGGAGAGGCTTCAAGCCATATTGTAAGCCGGAAGATGGGCATAGATACCGGATACGCAAGACTTTTGTGCATGAACCTGGCCCGAAAGGATTATGTGGATTTAAAAAGATCAGGCCGCTTTATGATTACGTTCAAGGGAAAACAGTCTTTGATGGGGAAATCCCTGGTAGGCGAAGAGAAAACAAGCCCGCGAGTTCCATTTAAAAGACTACATCAGGAGCAGTCGGGGTGGGGGGTCATGTCGAATTCGCGAAACGGCAACAAAGTTGCCCGGTCTCTCTATAAGCCCGGGCAGGAAGAATTGATCTGGTCCACGGCAAAAGTTGATGGCTTGGGAAAACACTTCTCTAAAGGAGGCGGGGGAATAATGATCGGAAAATTGCTTACTGAGACAACCTATCCCTGTGGTTTCTGCAGGGGAAAGGGAGAAAAACCGAAAGGGACCATATGTCCTGTATGCAGAGGAGCTGGAAAAATCACCGTAAATCCACCGGCGATTGTTTGTGCTTATTGTAAAGGTAGTGGAGAGGAAAAACCCAGAAGCAATATGACCTGCACAGTCTGTCGCGGCACGGGCTTTGTGAGCGTTGTAGAACCGATAGTAGGTTGTGCGCACTGCCGGGGAACGGGAAGTGAGCCGGGCAACAAACTCCCGTGCTTAAAATGCCGGGGTAAGGGTGTGGTGACAAAGCCAGACACCAGAAAGGCTATGCCTCCAAAGGAAGACTTCAACCGTCAGGCAAGGTTTCAAATGGAGCGGAAAAAACTATTTCAGGAACATCCGGCAAGACAGAAAAGGAATCCCACTGCCAGCGAAATAGAGGTGTTGAAGGTCTATTGCGAGTCCAAGCTGCGAAAGAAACCTGTCAATGTCAGTAACTGTACCGGTATGTCGTCGGCATATGTAAGCATGATGACACGGTCCCTGGTAGAGAACGGTCTTTTAATGGCAATTGCCCCGAGACAGTATGAAATTACATCCAGGGGAGAAAAGTTCTTCGAGGGAAACGGAAGATAGATCTATCTTCATTTGAACGTCTGATAGTGGTCAATGGTTATCACTTGTTAGCAATTGACACACATAATTTGTTGGCCGCCAAAGGCGGATGGAACATTATTTGAATCTTGGAGGGAAAAAATGGCTCTTAAACCGTCCCGGGATAATGACAGTACTGGTGGCCTAGCCGATGTAATTGACAAGATCCTGGACAAGGGACTGGTAATTAACGCGGATATTGCCGTATCCGTGGCGGGCGTTGAACTGCTCGGCATCAAGATACGCGCCGCCCTTGCCTCCTTTGAAACCGCGGCAAAATACGGGCTGGAATTTCCATCGGGGACCAACCTGGAAACGCCTGTCTGGGAAGAGGCGATGGTGGCGAAAGAAAACTGTCCCCAATGCAAGAAGAGAGTTCCCATTGAGGAACTTATTACGACCGGCTGTCCATGGTGCGGGTGGATAAGCGCAAAAGCAAAGGCGTTGACGCAGTCAGTGGTCATCGATTAAGGGACAGGAAGCAGGGGGCAGTGAACAGTGGTCAAAAGACAGTAGTTAGTGGTGAGTGGTGAGTAATAAAAACTGACCACTGGGAATTTTGAGATATGCCGATCGATATTGATGAAAAAAATCTGAAGCATGGGGTCCTCGGGTTAGTCGTGGCCCTTGTCGAGATTATAAAGGATGCGCTCAGGCTTCAGGCCATGAAAAGGATGGAAGGAGGAAGCCTGACGGAAGAAGAGATCGACAGGTTGGGACGCGCCCTGATGGATCTGGATGGCGCCATTGAGGAAATGAAAATAGAACAGGGGATTACGGAATCTGTAAAATCAGTTAGAGACGGTCTGGATGATATGGTGGACGATGTAATAAATAAATTAATCAATCCCGAGGAGTGGGAGAAAGCAGGGGACAAGGGATAGAGGGCAGGAGACAGGAGGCAGGAGACAGTAAAAGCAACTAACCACTGATTTATGACTACTGAAGGTATGCCATGAAAGACATAATAGGAAACCTGGTAAAAGAAGAAGTGCGGAATATCCTTTCCGAGAGCGAGGATATGATAAAAGATATCGTAAAAACATCCCTTCTTCCGGAGCTCAGGTCGGCGATTCGGGAATCGATTGCCGGAGAGGTTCAGGGAATATTGCAGAAAATTCCCACCATGGAAGAGGACATTCCATCATCCATAAGCACAAACGCTCACGCAAATTACAAGACGCGTAATCGAGATATAGAGCCGCCCTCAGACTCTGAGCCTCGGGCTTTAGATGCTGAACCCCGAGTCCCGAATGATGGACATTTGACTCGGGATGATGGGCAAACAAAAGGCAGATATCTCTACTGCATTGTCGAAGGGGACAAAACCACAAGCCTTGGAAGCATCGGGATAGACGGAAATGAAGTATATGCAATATCCTATAAAGGTCTTTTAGCATTTGTACATGATTGCCCTGCCGAACCTTACCGGTCAGAAGATGAAGAGATTGTTAAGGGATGGATCGTAACCCATCAGGATGTAGTCGATGCGGCATGGAAAAAATTTGGTACAGTTCTGCCTATGGGCTTTGATACAATTATCAGAGGGGATGAGCTTGCCGAACCGGAAGAAAACATGAATAACTGGTTAAAAGAAGATTATGACAACCTCATGGCAAAGCTGGAAAAGATTAGCGGTAAATCGGAATACGGTGTTCAGATCTTCTGGAACACTGGAACCATAGCTGAAAATATTATGAATGAAAATGGTGAAATCGGCAAATTAAACAAACAGATAAAGTCAAAGCCCAAAGGCACGGCCTACATGTATCGGCAAAAACTGGAAGACCTCTTGAAAAAGGAGATGGAGATACAGGCGGACAAATACTTTAAAGATTTCTACGATGAAATAAAACCGAGCGCAGATGACCTGAAAGTGGAAAAAACAAAGAGAACAGATGATGAAAACAAGCAGATGCTGATGAATCTTTCTTGTCTTATGTCTGACGTTGGAAGCCGGAAGCTCGGGAATAAGCTGGAAAAAATTAATTCCAGGGAAGGCTTTTCGGTTCGCTATACCGGCCCGTGGCCACCTTACTCGTTTGTGTAAGCACAATGAATAATTAAAAATGTATAATTAAAAATTGAGCAAGAAAAATTGAACAGGAAAAAGGTAGACATAGTAGAAAGGACATATAAATTTGCTTTGCGAATAGTGAAGTTAGTCAGAATATTACCAAAGGAAACAACAGGATTTGAAATAGGGAAGCAACTTATAAGGTCAGGGACTTCTATTGCCGCAAATGTTGAAGAAGCACAAGGTGCCTTTAGTAAAAAGGATTTTATTTACAAAATGCAAACATCTTTTAAAGAAGCAAGGGAGACAAACTTATGGCTAAGATTAATCGCGGATTCTAAGCTAATAGGACAATCTGACGAATTAGAAAGTTTAATTCAGGAATCTGCTGAACTTAGCAAAATTTTGGCTCAAATTGTAAAAAGTTCAAAAAAATAATTTTTCATTTTTAATTTTTCATTTTTTTATTGAAACGAAGTGACAGGTGGAACCTCAGCGCAATACAAACGCGACCCTTGTAGATTTATTAGACCGTGTCCTGGACAAGGGGTTGGTGATCCACGCCGATCTTATTGTATCCGTTGCCGGTGTTCCTCTGATCGGGGTTAATCTGCGGGCGGCCCTGGCCGGTATGGAGACAATGCTGAAATACGGGATCATGCAGGCGTGGGATGAACGTACACGGGCCTGGGAAAGAGAGAATCGAAGCGAGAAACAAACTTCCCTCATTCACGGCGAAGACATTATCCTTAAAATGCTGGGGGCGTACCATTCAGACGAGGGAATATATGCGACTTGGAGATATGGATATATCTGTCTGACTGGAAAATCATTACTTCTCTATCATGGGGGTTTTGAAAAGGTATTATTCAAAACACCTCTGGAGAATATAAAGGGTCTGGCAATCCGGACGGGTGAAAAATTCAGCGGAGAAGAGAGAGAGGAGCTGTGTCTTCTCCTGGATGGGGATAGGGTAGCGAGGTTTAGCGCTCTAAATGTGGATCGGTTGAAAGCGGCCATAGAAAAAAGGATGAATGAGCTGGGGCTTGCCCTGGAAACCGATTGGGCGTTTCCCATTGTTGAAGAAAGTATCGAGTCGTTTTTAACAACGGAAGAACGGGTCATCTCCAGAGAGAAAATGTGGTGCCTGATAGAGACAGACGGCATTATAGAAGACGCCTGGAAGCCGGGGCATCTATATCTTACGGATAAAAAACTGTGCTGGTGGTATGACTTTGAAAGAAAAATAGTCCTTGAAATTCCGATTGGAAATATCATCGCTTCAGCGGTCGAGATAAGAGACCTCAGTGGTTTCCTGAAGAAGAAAAAGGTTATGGATGTTCTTTATTCGGTCAATGGCACGAAAGGGGTGGCATCCTTTTCGGGCGGCGCACTGGAGGAATGGGACAAAATACTCGATACCATCGTAAACAGGGAGCGCGTAGTGGTTAGTGTTCAGTGATCAGTGGTGAGGGAACAGTGTTCAGTGATCAGTGGTGAGTGGTCAGTGATTAGTGGACAGTGAACAGTAACGGCGGCATAGTCGCCGAATATTCTGACCACTAATCACTATCTTTTAACCACTGACAGGAGGCAATATTATGGTTGCATTAAGGGGAAGTGACTCAAACGGCGTGTCCGCGAATTTAAGAGATGAGTCGGTTCATTCTGAAAGACTTGCCTTTACCGGCAGGATAGCTGCAAGTATAGCTCATGAGATACGAAATCCGCTGGGCAATGTGTCTCTGGCTGTACAGCAGCTCCGGGATGCCTTTACCGAAGATAGCCCCTGGGCCAAACATATCGAGGTGATTATCAGGAATACGGAGAGGATCAACTTCCTGATCACCGAACTCCTTAACTGCGCCCGGCCGCCGAAACTCAATATCCAGCCTCATGATGTCCATGAGATTCTGGAAGGCATTTTGGATTCCATAAAGACCAAGATCGCCTCGCAACGAACAGAAGTGCGCAGGAAGTATAACTCACAAATACCGCAAATAACTGTCGATAAGGAACAGATCGAGCGGGTATTCTCAAACGTGATGATAAATTCTCTTGAGGCTATGCCCAATGGGGGCAAGATGACTATAACCACAGAGATGGAAGGGGGTTTTCTTGTCGTAAAGATCCGGGATACGGGGGAAGGGATTCCGGAGGAAGATATTATCAGGATATTTGACCCCTTTTTTAGCACTAAGCCATCGGGAGTAGGCCTGGGTCTGTCTATGACTTACGGGATCGTTGTCAGCCACGGCGGCACAATAGGTGTTGAAAGCGAGCGGAACAGTGGCGCTCTTTTCGTGATCTCTTTGCCGATAAAATAGAGCAGGAGGAACGCTCATGAAAGAACTAAAATACGACATCAGAAGAGGAGCGGATACATACAGGTTGATCTATCACGCCAGGCTGCGGAGCTGGATTCTAAAGGGCATTATAAAACGTGGTGAAGCCCTGGTCTGGCGAAGCGGACTTTCGGGCTGGCGCAAACCTGAACAGCTCGAAGAACTAAGCCCTTATTTTGAACAACGGGAAGAAGAGCGTCTAAGAAGGAAAACAGATGCGGCAACGCCTCACCCGTTTCCGAAAAAGCGGATAAAGAAGATCTTGATTATAGACGACGAAGGGGACTTGTGCTGGCTCTTGGCCAATACCTTGCAGAAGAAAGGGTATAATATATCGACGGCCAACACCATCAGTGACGGTATGGCCCGCCTCAGGGAGGCGCCCGATTTATTGTTTTTAGACTTGAAGCTGCCTGACGGGAATGGAATGGACCTGCTTCCCAAGATTAGAGAGGTGACCCCGCAGACATCAGTAGTCATCATTTCCGCCTATGGCAGTGAAGAAAAAAGAGAAGAAGCAAAGGACAGGGGGATCTACAGTTTCCTTGACAAGCCATTTACCGAGGAAAAGATTTTGGAAGTCATAGGACAATTTCAATGTGAGGGACAGTGAATAGTGGGTAGCGTTGCCCCTCAGTGGGCAACATATCTGTGGGGCACAGCAACATATCTGTGGGCACAGCAACATATCTGTGGGGCACAGAGGCCCCACGCTACTGATCCCTGATCCCTGATACACGGAGGAGAACATTGACAAAGGCAATTGGCATAGACCTGGGAACAACATATTCGGTGGCGGCCGTCATGGAAGATGGTCATGCCAGGATAATTAAGAATGCCGAAGGTGAAAATCTCACTCCTTCGGCATACGCGGAAACGGCGCAGGGACACAGACTGGTCGGTTCGGTGGCCAGGGGGCAGGCTGCGGCCAATCCCGAAAAGACCGTGCTATCCATAAAAAGACACATGGGCACCGATTATCGAGTTTCCATAAATGGCCGAACCTATTCCCCACAGGAGATATCGGCCTTTATACTGCGAAAGATAAGATCGGATGCGAAAAAACAACTGGGTGAAGAGGTAACGAGAGCAGTCATCACTGTTCCCGCATATTTCAGCGACGCCCAGCGGCAGGCCACGCGTGAAGCCGGGATTATGGCGGGTCTGGATGTAATGAGGATAATCAATGAACCTACCGCTGCGTCTCTGGCCTATGGAATAGACCGTGAGGAAATTCAAACTGTTCTCATCTGGGATCTGGGCGGGGGAACTTTCGATGTATCTATACTGGAGATGGGAGACGGCATGTTTCACGTAAAGGCCGTGAACGGCAATACCGCTCTTGGCGGCGATGACTGGGATGAGATGCTGGCCGATTATCTTGCCGGAGAATTTTTGGTTGAACACGGGATCGACGTAAAATCCGAGGCGATGGTTTCCCGGCGCCTGAGGGAGGCTTGCGAAAAGGCCAAAAAGGAACTTTCATATAAACCAAAAGCCGGTATTTCCCTGCCTTTTGCCAGGACAAATAATGGAGGATGGAAAAACCTTGAAACACTCATCGATCGGGACACATTTGAAACAATCACTGCGAACTTGAGGAAAAAGCTTATCGGCCCCACACTACAGGCCCTGACCGATGCCGGACTCGCGCCGGAAGACATCGACAGGGTTGTTCTCGTGGGAGGTTCCACGAGGATGCCCGCCATAAGGCGACTGGCGAAGGAGTTCTTTTATCAAAAACCATATACAAAGATCGATCCCGATGAAGTAGTGGCTATCGGGGCCGCCGTTCAGGCAGGAGTCTTAACAGGTGAGGTTGACAATGTCACCCTGGTGGACGTTACTCCCCTTTCACTGGGAGTAGAAACTCAGGGAGGTCTTTTTACAAAGCTCATTACCCGTAATGCCACGATTCCCACGTCGGCAGGCCAGATATTCACCAACGCCGCGGATGACCAGACTGTCATGGATGTCCATGCTCTCCAGGGCGAGCGTGAAATGGCCGCGGATAATATAAGCCTGGGGCAGTTCCAGTTGACCGATATCCCTCCACTGCCCAGGGGAAAGGCACAGGTGGAGGTTACCTTCGAGATCGACGTGAACGGAATAGTAAAGGTTTCCGCTCAGGAACTTTATACGGAGCAGCAAACCGGGATTACAATCAATGCGTCACATCTGCTGTCGGATGAGGAAGTGGCTCATGCGGTAAGAGAGGCCGAGACACATGCCGAAGAGGACACGAAAAGGCGCGGGGAAGTGGAGATCAATATCGCGGCCGACGGCATGATCCGCGCGGCCGAGTTGTTCATGGAAGAAAAAGAAAAGGATGCATCTGCTTCTTTCCTGAAAAGGATTGAATCGGCAATACTGGATCTTAAAGAATCATTGGCAGAAGGCGAAAGCGATAATATCAAAGGTGGAACGGATGCGTTGAGAAAATTGCTGGAAAAAGCGTAAAAAACCAGAGGTCGGGATTCAGGAGGCAGTAGCCATAATGGGGAGCTCCAAAATTATACGGGTTTTGCTAATCGAGGACAATTCCTTCGACGCTTGCGTGATCCAGGAGATGCTTGCCAAAGCAAAGGGCGCTTCTTTCGATCTGGAGTGTGTTGACCTGCTCTCGACAGGTCTTGAGCGTCTTGCAAAGGGGGGAATCGACCTGGTACTCCTGGATCTTTCCCTGCCGGAGTGCCAGGGGATTAACGCGTTCAGCAAGGTTTGCGCCCAAGCACCACAAGTGTCTGTGGTGGTAATGACCAGTCTCGCTGATGAAGTGACTGCAATCAAGGCAGTTCGTGAAGGCGCTCAGGATTACTTTATTAAGGGCCAGGTGGCTGGCTACCGGCTGGTGAGATCCATACTCTATGCCATAGAGCGCAAGCAGGTGAAACAGGAGTTACAAGAAGCTTATGATAAAGCAATGCAATATGAAATTGCCAAGCGCATGCGGATAGAGGAAGAGTCCAAACAGAGTATAAAGAAGCTGAGAACAACCCTGGCCGGCACTATCCAGGCAATATCTGTAATAATTGAAAGACGCGATCCATCTACTGCCGGTCACCAGAAGACGGTATCAGAAATTGCACGAGCGATCGCGCAGGAAATGGGGCTGCCAGCTGACATCGTTGAAAAGATCCGCATTGCAGGTATCTTGCATGATATCGGTAAGATATCAGTACCGTCAGAAATCCTCAGCAAGCCGGCGAAACTGACCGATGTCGAGTTCAGCCTCGTCAAGCTTCACCCTCAATCAGCCTATGACATCCTCAAAGAGGCGGAATTACCCTTCCCTATAGCTGAAATCGCGCTTCAGCATCATGAGAGGATGGATGGTTCCGGCTATCCTAAAGGACTGAAGGGCAATGACATCCTCCCTGAGGCGCGTATCCTGGCCGTTGCCGATGTCGTGGAAGCCATCTCCTCGCATCGCCCCTACAGACCGGCGCTTGGGATAGATAAGGCATTGGATGAAATTTCAAAGAAAAGAGGTGTCCTTTATGATGCCGAAGTTGTGGATGCCTGTTTGAGGGTTTTTGTCGAGAAAGGGTTTAAGCTCGAGTAAGAGATGCATCGACACAAAAAAAATCATATCCCGCCGCTTCAGGGTGGCGAAGACATAATCCTGCAAAGCCAGGGGGCATATAAGAGCAATTCTCGTTCGGGATGGAAGATAGCCCGGTGCTTTCTGACCAATCGGCGATTTATAATCTGCCATGGATCAACACCCGGAATAGACATTTTACTCGACGACATTACGGATCTGCTGGTAGAAAATGTTCACTATGTTATGAAAAATAGAGAAGCGCTATGTGTGTTTTTTAACTCAAAAGAGGGTTCTCTAAAGAAACGGATCTGGGTTGTAACGCCGGATCTGGATGACTGGAAGAAAAAGATATATCAGGAGGCATCCCTTTTAAATATCGATGTGGAAACGCTCGAAAAGATTGCGGGCGGGCTGGATCATGACGGTCAGGATATTTTGTGGTACCTGTGGGACAAACGCCATGCCGGAATAGACCGGCTGGCCGAACTGACAGATGCGCCGAACCATATGCACGTGCTTATGAACATAAGGGAAACGATTAACCCTGTTGCTGAAAAGGTGACAGGGTATCCCATACTCTCTTTTGAGAGAACAAGAGTTGACCCGGAAACGGGAGAGGCGGTTTCGTTTAGCTGGTGGTTGATGGGTAATCATGATAAATGCGCACACAGCGATGAACGGCTCCTGGACATATTCGATGAAGAGTCCTGCATACAGGTTGTTATGGAAGTGAGGGGAATAGAGGAATCGGACTTAAGACTGGACATTGACGGTGATCTGCTCTCTGTCCGGTCGATTAAAGCCGGTTCTATGTGGGAAGAAACAATCACTTTGCCTGCTGGAATAAAGCCCGATAACCCACAGATGCGACTGAAAAACAATCTGCTGGAAATAAGGTTATATAAATGAGGGCGGTGGGCAGTGGGCAGTGGGCAGTAAGCGGTAAGCAGTGAGCAGTGAGCAGTGGGCGGTGGGCAGTGAGCGGTGAGCAGTGGTCGGTCCGCAATCCGCAATTGAATGACAAAGAGGTTCAGCAATGATGTCTCGAATGATGCCGGAATACTTTCAGAACAGTGACCTTAAGCTTATCCTTTTTGGCGGGAAGGGAGGCGTGGGTAAAACTACCATGGCGGCAAGCGCCGCGCTACACCTGGCAGGCGCCAATCTTAACGTCAAAAAGATACTCATAGTGTCAACCGATCCAGCACATTCACTATCGGACAGCTTCGGGATAGAGATCGGTGACCGTGTGACGCCAATACCTTACGGGGCAGTGGGCAGTGGGCAGTGGGCAGGAGGAGACAGGGGTCAGGAGACAGGGATCAGGGATCAGTCCGCAATCCGCAATCCGCAATCCGCAATCCGCAATCTGTACGCCCGTGAGCTGGATACGTCCAGACTGGCAGATAGATTCAAGGAAAAAAACGGAGCTGTCATTAGGAAACTCGCCGACAGGGGAACTTATTTCGACCGGCAGGATATCACCGAATTTTTCGATCTTTCACTCCCGGGTATGGATGAGGTAATGGCCATTATCGAAATTGCCGATCTCATACGTGATGAAACCTATGATGTTTTAATAGTTGATACCGCACCTACGGGGCACACCGTCAGGATGCTTACCCTGCCCGGCGAGATGAAGAAATGGATTGAAGTAATGGACCTCATGCAGCACAAGCACCGCTACATGTCCACACACTTCTCAGGGAAAAAATATATCAAGGACGAGTGTGATATATTTCTGGAAAAGCTTTCGTCGGATATCGACAGGGTGGAAAAGCTGCTATCGAACAGGCAGACAACCCGCTTTGTGCCCGTGACTATACCCGAACCCATGAGTATCTATGAAACCAAAAGATTGCTCGGATCCCTGGAAAATTTGGCAGTTCCGGTAAAGGATATAATAGTCAATCGCGTGATGGAGAGTGCCGGCTGCGAGTTTTGCAGACTGAAAAAAGAGGATCAGAAAGAACCCCTGGCTGAAATCGAGGATAAGTTTTCTCAATATAACCTGATTAAGGCTCCCCTGTTCCCCGTGGAAATCCGGGGAGTAGACGGATTAAAGGGGCTGGCGGACTATTTCTCAGACAAATCCGGATCGGTGAAAATCGAGAAGAATGATCAGATGGATGATCAGATGGATGATCAGATGGATGAAAGCCCAGTGAGATATCCGGTACTGAGCCCTGATCTTGAATTTATCCTCTTTGGCGGCAAGGGCGGTGTCGGTAAAACAACCCTGGCTGCCGCAACGGCACTGAACATTGCCAGGAAACATCCGGAAAAGCGGGTCCTTATCTTCTCAACCGATCCTGCGCATTCACTGTCGGACAGTTTCCGGCTGCAGATAGGAGATCAAATAACACCGATACCTTATGGGACGGTGGGCAGTGGGCAGGAGGCAGGGGATGGCAGTGGGCAGGAGGCAGTGGGCAGTGGGCAGGAGGCAGTGGGCAGTGACCAATCCGCAATCCGCATTCCGCATTCCGCAATTGATACAAATCTCTTTGGCCTTGAGATAAACGCTGACAAGCTATTTGAAGATTTCAAACAAGAATTCAAAGAGGACATAGAGGAGCTGTTCGACAGATTTTTAGGCGGCGCAGTCGATATCAAATTTGACCGCGAGGTCATGGCGGAGCTGATTACCCTTGCACCTCCGGGGCTGGACGAGATTATGGCCCTGGACACGATCATGGATCTGAGGAAGGAGGGGGAATATGACGTCTTCATCCTTGACACATCGCCTACTGGCCATCTGCTGCGTTTTTTAGAACTTCCCAAAATGGTAAGGGAATGGCTGAAGGCATTTTTCAGGCTGCTTTTGAAATATAGAGGGGTTGTCAGCCTGGCAAAGTCCGCTGAAAAGGCCCTGGCCATGTCCAAAAATGTCAGAAAGATCCAGGAAACCCTGACGGACAAGGAAAAAACAGAATTCATCGGCTTGACAATTCCCGAAGAGATGGGTTACCTTGAGCTGGAGCGGCTTATTAATTCTCTGGATAATTCCGGAATTCCCTGCAGACATATTGTGATCAATATGGTCATCCCTGAGACGGATTGTGACTTCTGTTCCTCAAAGAGGGCCGAGCAGCAAAAATATATAAAAAAGATTCGTTCAAAATATGCGGGGCGTAACGTTACAAATATTCCCCTCTTTTCCCATGAAGTCCGGGGAGTAGACGATTTAAGCATGATATGCAATTCAGGAGACACAGAGTGACAAGGAACCGTAGGCCGAGAGCAGAAATAAAAGCACATAAGGATCTTATTGTGTAAATGGTTCTGGCCCCTGGGTAGTAACCAGCTTTTTATAATAATGCCTATGGCAATTGAGGAAATATACCCGGTGAAGAAAAGAATTTTGATTGTGGAAGATGAAGCCGTAATAGCGAAAGAGATGAAGGCTAGTCTGGAAGGCCTGGGCTATGAGGTTCCCTTATATGTGCAATCGGGAGAAGAGGCTATCGAAGAGGCAGAAAACCGGATTTTCGATCTCGTTCTAATGGATATTGTCATAAAGGGGGATATAGACGGTATAAAGACGGCGAAAGTAATAAGAGACCGCTTCGGAATACCCGTAGTTTATACTACTGCCAATGCTAATGAAGCGACCATTAGACGGGCGAAAGTAACCGGACCCTATGGCTATCTTGTAAAGCCTTTCAGTAAAAATGAACTGCATAGCATCGTTGAGGTAGCCTTATACAAACACGGAAGCGATGAGCGACATTTAAAGGCTATGGAGAGCATGATCGATGCCTTGACCATGACCATAGAGGGAAGGATTCCGCACATCACAGGCCACCATAGCCGTGTTGCCAGACTTGCCACCGCCATTTCCGAAGAGATGGGCCTTCCGCAAAACGACACTAAAGGGATTCGTCTTGCCGCTAAGGTCCATGACATAGGCAAAATAAAGATTCCTTCCAAAGTTCTGGAAAAAACAGAAGCGCTAACACAAGCTGAACTTAAACTCATTAAAAACCATCCCGGGGCGGGGTATGAAATGCTGAAGGAGATCGACACTCCCTGGCCGATCGCGGAAATGGTGCTGCACCACCATGAAAGGCTCGATGGTTCGGGATATCCTTTGGGTCTCACGGAAAACGACATCAGACCCGGGGCAAAGATTATTGCTGTAGCCGATGTGGTCGAAGCAATGACCTCAAGCCAGCAGTACCGTCCCGCTATTGACATCAAAAGTATTTTTGGTGGGATTTTGGAAAACAGAGATATTCTCTACGATGGTCGCGTGGTAGATGCCTGCGTAAAGCTCTTTATGAACAAAGGATTTCGATGGTAAGTTGGCGTAAAAGAATAGAAAAATGGGCGCAGTTCCTATTTTCTAAGCCATATCTGGAACTTCAAAGCTGTCTTCCGGCGTGTATTTGCGTTCAAGCCGGCGGGCCACTATACTCATACTGTAGCAGCATATAAAATAGAGTACTGCTATCGTTGTATAGATTTCAAACGGATAAATCATGACCCGGTTATTAATCGTCTGAGCTACTGTAGTCAGCTCAAACACCCCTATTATATAGGCGAGCGACGTATCCTTGAAAAGAGCTATAAACTGTCCAACGATAGCGGGGATCATCATTTTGAGCGCCTGAGGAAGGATCACAAAACGCATCGCTTTAAAATAATTTAATCCCGATGCCTTTGCCGCTTCCATCTGTCCCGGAGGGATGGCCGTTACGCCGGCACGCACAATCTCGGCCAGATATGCACCCGAAAATATCGTGAACGCTATCGTGGCGCTCCAGAAGACATCCATCTGCATCCCCGTAAGAATTGGGGAGAAAAAATAGACCCAGAATATAACCATAATAAGGGGATTGCCGCGTACAAGCTCGATATAGAGAACGCTCGGAGTGCTTATAAGAGGGCTTTTACTCAGGCGCCCAAGACCCGCCACCAGACCGATGACAAAGCTGGTGGTAAGCGCGATAAAGGCCAGCACTATACTTAGGGAAAGTCCTCCAAGACCGTAAAAAATCTCTCCTCCCAATCCACGCGGGAACGTCCATATCAGAAGCGCACGGAAGTTGCTGATTATGATATCCCAGTTAAAACCGGCGATCCCGTATCCCAAAGCACCGAGTAACGCTAACAACACCAGGAGAAACGCTGCTTTACCTGCCATGGAAAGAATAACGAGCAACAGTTCCAGCCACTGAGCTCCGCTGGACATATAGGTGGCTTCCACTTCCGGCGATTCATCCTTCTCCGGTATCAAACATCTCCCAAGCCATCGCAAACCCCCGGCAATATAAAATATAAGGAGCAGAAAGGGCCTTACCATAAGGCCAAGCGTCTTATCCAGAACGCTCAGGTCCTTTTTCTCTCCTACCTCCAGATGGTGGTTCACGCTATTCATCAGCATACTGATAATCAGGGAAAGACTGAGGTAGATGACCGTAGCCGCGGTAGTAGCTTCAAACCCCCGGAAGGTGAAGGACTCGATCTGTTGTGCCTGCCAGCACAGATCGGCCACTCCTATGGTCATGGCAAGCGAAGAGTTTTTCATGTTGTTCAAAAGTTCGCTTCCAAGGGGGGGCATAATTATGCGAAACGCCTGGGGCAGGATTACAAAGCGCAGTGCCTGAATCCTGCTGAGTCCGGATGAAGCCGCGGCCTCGAGATGGCCCTTTGGAATGGCCTGTATACCCGCACGCACTATTTCGGCTATAAAGGCGGTGGTATAGATGGCCAGACCCCCGGTAGCGGCTATCAGTTCATAGTTGTGATCATATAAAAACTCGCGAACCGCGTCCGGCAACACCAGGGGGAAAGCGAAATACCAGAAAAAAAGCTGTACCAGGAGCGGCGTATTACGAAAGAATTCCACATATGCTGTGGCAAACCAGTAGAGCGGTTTAAATTTTGACAGGCGGGCTATACCGAACAGGGTACCTAATACAAGTGAAACAATGGTACTTATCAGAGAAATTTCTATTGTAATCAGAAGACCGCGCAGCAGCCAGACACCAAAGACCTCCTCATAGGTGGGATTCATCTCCCAGAGTACGGCCCAGTGAAAATCATATCCGAAGTCAATATGTGTAAAAAAGATATATATGGCAAGGGCCATCCCAGCCACTACTGCAAACTGCTGAACCTGACGTTTCCAGGGTTCTGTCATTGTCACATTCGCTTTCCACGCATAAAACTGCGGCCCGAACAGTTCTCAGGCCGCAGTTTTCGTCACTAAAAATAAAAAATAATTTCTATGGCCACATTTCGATCTTTTCAGTCATCGGGAAGTAGTAGGGCGTATCGGAACCGTACCATTTGTTATATATCTGCATATAGGTTCCATCCTTCCACATATCCTGAATCGCAAAGTTGACGGCATCACGCCAGTCGCTGTCATTCTCGGGAAGTCCGATGCCATAGGGCTCGTCGCTGAAGAAGTCGCCGACCAGTTCATACTTGCCCGGCTCCTTCGCGGCATACCCGATGAGAATCGTACTGTCGGTTGCCCAACCCGCAACCTTACCCTGCTGCAGAGCCAGGAAGCATGTGGGCTCATCCTGGTAACTGATGACCTTCGGGTTCTTGTCACCGAGTGATTTCAGCAGGTTTACGGCGTTCTTCTCGCTGGTGGTACCCTGCATGGAGGCTATCTTCTTGCCAACAAAATCCTTATGACTCTTGTATTTGCCCTTTTTGGCGAGAATCTTTTCACCATCAAAGAAGTAGGTGATGGAAAAATCGATCGTCTTGTCCCGCTCACGTTTGTGGGTCATGTTGGCAGTACTCATATCGATCCGACCCGATGTCAGAAATGAGATACGAGTCTTATTGTTCAGTTTGGTTTTTTCCATTTTGAGTTCTTTGCCCATGGACTGGCCGATACGATTTATAACCTCCGAAGCTATATCGACATCGAACCCGACCCACTCATTTTTGTCGTTAAAATACGCCGCTGGAATGCTGTTGTACATCAGCCCGGCTTTGACAACACCAGCGTCCTTAACCTTGTCATAGGTGGTGCCTGCAAAGCAGATACACGGCACAAGCATAAATACCACGGCCAGCAATAATACTGATTTCCATACTCTCTTTTGCATGTGAAGTCCTCCCTTATTAATGTTATTATTAAAAAAATACTCCCGGCATTGGAACCTACCAACTGGGGAATACGCCTGCCTCTGCAAACTAATGGGTCAAAATTTTACTCAAAAACAGTTTTGTGCGTTCGCTCCTGGGGCGATAAAAAAAATCGTCCGGTGTCGCCTCTTCGATTATCAGGCCCTCATCCATAAAGGATACTCTGTCGGAAACCTCGCGAGCAAACCCCATCTCATGCGTAACCACTATCATTGTCATCCCATCGCGTGCCAGGTTGCGCATAACATCCAGCACCTCGTTTATCATCTCCGGATCCAGGGCCGACGTGGGCTCATCAAAGAGCATAATTTTTGGCTGCATGGCAAGACCGCGGGCGATAGCAACACGCTGCTGCTGTCCTCCTGACAGTTGAGCAGGGTATGAATCCGCCTTTTCACGAATGCCCACTCTTTCCAACTGTTGAAGGCCAAGCTTCTCCGCTTCTTCCGAACTGGTTTTCCTCACATTGATGGGGGCAAGCGTTATATTCTGGAGAGCAGTCATGTGCGGGTAGAGATTAAACTGCTGAAAGACAAATCCGATCTCTGCTCTGAGATGAGTAAGGTTGATTCGGTGATCATGTATGGGTATGTTGTCAACGACAATCTCACCACCCTGTACGGGTTCCAGTTTGTTTATACACCTGATGAGAGTGCTCTTTCCTGATCCGCTCGGACCGCATACGACAACCACTTCTCCCGAAGCCACATGGAAATTGATATCGTTAAGAACGTGAAGTTCTCCAAACCACTTATTTACGTTTTTAAAGGTAATCATTTAGGAATACTCCTGACGTATAAGCGTAGTTCTATACTTCCAGAACAAATTATTGTCAATAACGAAGTTCAGTAAATTATATATTTATTCGTTTATGATATTGGCACCATGGACATCAATCTGACTCGACTGTGTTGTCAACAAATAGAACTGTCCGGTTTTGTAGCAAATGAATTGTCCGCTTTGTGCTATTCAGAAAAGCTGCACAAGTCGTAGACTGAAGCAG
>Ga0222636_1000417_pt1 | contig 22540 bp, 16 predicted proteins | sample AntAcemetagen141_FD_179811 | JGI IMG/M metagenome (GOLD analysis project Ga0222636, IMG submission 179811) | Saline water microbial communities from Ace Lake, Antarctica - #141 | ecosystem: Environmental > Aquatic > Non-marine Saline and Alkaline > Saline | place: Antarctica: Ace Lake...
TAAAAAATCCTTGTTGACTTTATTAATTGCTTTTTGCATTTCTTTTTCGATGGCAAATCCGATAATACCTCCACCTATAATATCAGAGTTATGTTTTTTAGATGATGGGTGGCAACTTGAAATGGTTTTTGATGAAATGCATGGCATTTATAATCTGGATGATATTAGATTAGTTGGATTAAATGATACAGCATTATTTAATTCAGGAATTTTAGTTAATATTGGAGAAGCCATGGTGATTACGGAGGATAATCTTCAGTCACCTTTTTTTATTGATTCTTCAGGAGACGTTGTTAAGATTCAACAATATTATAATGGTTGGGAGGATATTAATTATTATAATACTTCTTTTGGAGATTATAGTGGTAACTCTAATTTATGTATTACTGCTCCAGTTGGTCAGGAATCACTTGCTTTTCAGGAATTTTGTCTTCCCGGATATTATGGTCCTGAATATTCATATTGGTTAGTGAAAGAAAAACCACAAACAATTGGTTCAAATGTTTATGATGTGCAAAAACGAGCATCATTTCAGGGTTATGTGTTTGACATGAATTTAAATCCTTTGCCAAATATTATGCTGGATTATTGTTATAATGATAATTATTATTCTACCGTTCCATATTTAGTGACAGATGAAAATGGCCATTTCAATACAGTAAATATGTTTAGTAAAAAGTATAACATTATTTTTAGAGATGATGATGGAAATTTTATTGATGATACAATTATTTCAGTTGAATGTGATTCGAACAACTACTTTGAATTTATTATGGATTCAACATGGGTTGGTTTGAGCGAGCTTAAATCTCTTAAAAAAATTAATTTGTATAATTATCCCAATCCATTTTCAGAAAGAACAACAATTGTAGCTGATGTTAATTATAATCAGGTTTACTCTAAAGCAATTATTAAAATTTACAATCAGCAAGGTGAGTTGCTTAAAATATTGCCACTGGGTAATTCATTAAATAAAATGAGATTTGAAACTGGTTTTGTATTATCAGAAACTCAATTAAATAATGGAACATACATTTATACTCTGGAAGTTGACCACAAAAAAATTGCTTCTAACAAAATGATAATTCTTCGATGAAATTTCTGATTCTTTGTTTTTTATTATTCTTTGCTTCTTTTGAAATATCTTTTGCACAAGATATTGAGTTTTTTAGGGAGGATATCAAATTTGAAATTTCTGATGACTATTTTATTGTTGAGGGAGATTATTATTTCTGCAATGTAGGAGAAAAAACGATTATGCAGGTACTGTTTTATCCTTTTCCTTTTGGTGTTGAATATTGTAATGTTGACACAATTTCAGTAATTAATTTACAAACTAAATTAAGTGTATTAAGAAATTTTAATTATAAAGGGGCTTCTTTTATTATCAAAATAAAACCTTATGGTATTGAGAAATATAAAATATTTTACAAACAAAAACTCTTAGGTAATAAAGCTGAATATATTTTAAATACTACAAAATTGTGGAAAAAACCTTTGGAAAAGGCAAATTATGAATTATTGGTTGATGTTAATCGTATTATTGATTCTGTTTCTTATTTACCTGATAGTTCAGCAAAAATTGGTAATTATCACCATTATTATTGGAGAAAAAATGATTTTATGCCTGATAAGGATTTTGAGATTTATTTTAATAAATATTATTAAATATACTTTTCTCTAAGCTCTTTAAGGTCGTTAATCAATATTTCCCCATTTAATTTTACTTTTTGAAATAATTCATCAATTCCATCAAAATTAGCATCTTTTCCTTTAAATTCTAACTCCTTAGCAAGTTCTCTGGTTTCTTCATCAACAAAATTTGCAATTACACCTTTTAAACTATGTGCATTAAAATTTATCGATTTCGAATCTTTATTTTTAATATTCAATTCCAAAGTTTTTATTCTTTCAGGGTATTCATTAATGAAGATATCCATTATTTCAAGTACAACTTCCTTATCGAAAAAACTAAAATTCTCTACAAATAATTCTTTATTTATCATTTTAAATATTTTTAAAATTATGTTGCAAATTTAATAAATATTATTAGCAACATTATTAAGTACTGATTTTAATAAGTCAAAATTTACAGGTTTTGGTATAAATTCATCCATTCCAGCTTCATAAAAATCTTCACAATCGTTATAACGTGATTTCGAAGTAACTGCAATTATCGGTAAATGTTTGCCAGAACCGTTCTCAAGTTTTCGAATTTTTTTTGTAGCATCTAAACCATTCAATTTAGGCATTTGAATGTCCATTAATATACAATCAAATTCATAACTTTTATTAATGTCAATTGCTTCTTTGCCATTGTTAGCTATAATCGAAGTATGTTCCATCCTCGATAGATAAGTTTTGAGTATTTTTTGATTTATCAGGTTATCTTCAGCTATTAGTATTCTGAGTGATTTTAACTTGAATTTCATAAGAAAAATGATTAATAAATTAAATAGATTTCGTGTCAATAAATATATAAAAATATATACTTAACTAAAATTATGCCATGGGTTGTAAAATGCAGTATTTGAGGTTGATATTTGGAAGGTAATATTAAATTATTTCCAAATATGGAAAAGAATTATCTTTTTGGGAATTAAATAATAAGCTTTCCTATTTGATAAATTAAAAATGAAAAAATCCAAGCCAATGTTGTTGAATAAGTTGCCATAAATATTGCCCATTTCCAACCTCCTGATTCTTTTTTAATGGTTGCAATAACAGCAATACATGGAAAATAGACTAAAATAAAAATTAAAAATGCATATGAAATTAAGGGTGTATATGATTTTTCACCAATATTTTTCCCGCTTGTATTTGTTTCTTCTCGTAGTTTATCTGAAAGATTAAATGTATTGTTCTCACTGCTTTCTGCCTGATGTAATACTCCTAATGTACTTACAACAATTTCTTTTGCAGCAACTCCGGCAATAATACTTACACCCATTTTCCAATTAAAACCAAGAGGAGCAATAGCAGGTTCAATAAAATGCCCGATTTTTCCAATCATCGAATTTTCTAAAAGGTCTATTGTTTTTTGATTTTCAAGTTTACTAATAGAATTTTCTTTTTCTTGTTGTAAAGATAAAATTGATAGTGTGTCACTTGCAATTATTAAATTAATTTTATGATCAAATTTTAATGCACTTTCATCAATTTGAGTATTATATTTTTCATGAATATTACTGTTAATTGGGAAATATCCTAAAGCCCATATAATTACGGAAGCTATTAATATTATTCCTCCCATTTTTTTCAAGTATTGTGCACCCTTGAACCATGTATGTCGTAATATAGCTTTTAATGTTGGGATTCGATAAGGAGGAAGTTCCATCACAAATGGAATATCCTGAGATTTAAAAATAGTTTTTTTAAAGACGATTGCTACAACTATTGATAAAATTATTCCAAAGCCATAGATGGAAAATAATACCATTCCGGGATGAGAAGGAAAAAATGCTCCAATAAATAAAACATAAACAGGTAAACGAGCACTACACGACATAAACGGATTTATAAGCATAGTTACAAGCCTGTCATTTCTACTTCCAATTGTTCGTGTTGCCATTATTGCCGGCACATTGCACCCGAAGCCCATAAGCATAGGTATAAATGAACGACCGTGTAATCCTATTTTGTGCATTAGTTTATCAACAATAAATGCCACCCTTGCCATATATCCTGAATCTTCCATGAGTGTTATAAATAAAAATAAGATAAGAATATTTGGCAGAAAAATAATCACGCCACCAACACCTCCAATAACACCATCAACAAGAACATCTCTGAAAATACTTTCGGGTAAAAAATTTGTAAATAATTGTCCAAATATTTCAACTAGGCTTTCTAACCAATGCATTGGATATGCACCAAGAGAAAAAGTTGCTTGAAACATAAGCCACATAAAAAATACAAAAACCGGGTAACTGAGGATTTTATTTGTGAGAATATTATCAATAAGATGGCTCCTTGAACGAATATCCTTTTTGCTTTTTTGAAAAGTCTCTTTTAATGCACCATCAATAAATCCATACTTATGATCAGAAATTGTTGTCTCAGGAGTATTTTTACATATTGTTTCTAATCTTGAGATTTCTTTATCAACCGTACTTATTATCTCATTAAAATTATCACATTTTTTTATTCGCTCAATTTCTTCATTGTCTTTTTCAAGTAATTTTAATGCCAGAAATCTTGGTGCTACTCTAATTGTGATTTTTTTGTTTTCTTCAATATTTAATTTACTCTGAATAGTTTTTATTGATTTTTCTATTTCGGTTCCATAATTTATATGTATGTGCCGTACTGTTGGATCATCATCTTCAAAAACATCAATAATTTTATTAAATAAATTTCTGATGCCTTTACCTTTTGAACTAACTGTTGGTATTATAGGAATACCGATCATTTTCCCAAGAGTAACATAGTCAAATTTATTACCTTTATGCAAAAGCTCGTCATACATGTTTAAGGCAATAACAACTTTAATGTCTAAATCGATAAGTTGAGTAGTAAGGTATAAATTTCTTTCCAAATTCGAAGAATCAACAATATTAACAACAACATCAGGAACTTCTTCAAAAATATAATTTCTAACATAAACTTCTTCGGGAGTATAGCTTGTAATTGAATATGTCCCGGGCAAGTCGATAATTTTAAAAGTATATCCACTTTGCTTGAATCTGGCTTCTTTTGCATCTACAGTTACTCCGCAATAATTTCCAACTTTTTCTTTTGAATGTGAGGCGTAATTAAAAAGTGTTGTTTTGCCTGCATTTGGGTTACCAACCAAAGCAACATTAATGATTTTGTTTTTATGTTTTATATGTTTTCTTTTATGATGTTCACCTTCAACATTATTAATACAGTTTTTGCTGAATTCTGATTCTTCAAAAGGATTTTGATTTTCAAAATGATGCCCTCCACGATGGCGATGATGACGGTACTTTGGATATTGATCAATTTTAATATGTTCGGAAAAAGGGATTACTTCTATAAGTTTTGCTTCGCTATTTCGTAGCGAAACTTCGTAATCCATTACAGTATATTCTATTGGATTTTTTAATGGAGCTTTTTTGCCAACAATGATCTCTTTCCCAACAATAAAGCCCATTTCCATAATTCTTTTACGGAATGCACCACGTCCTTTTACTTTTGTGATAACACACTTATCACCTTGCTTTATTTCGTAAAGATTCATTAATTCGCTATCTTATTTAGATTAATTCTAAAAAATGGCAAAATAAGATAATTTATTTATTAAAAACAATATTTGTTGGCAAAATTCTCTTTAAATAATGTTAATATAGTTACTTCCGAACAATTTAATATTTTAAAACTCATGTTTAAAATTTAATATCTTTCTTGTATTTTTGAGCTTAATTATAAAATCTATAATTTTATTAATATAAATGACTAAAGTAACAGACATTATATCGTATCAAACTCATCAAAATTATCATTTTTATTATTAGCTTTATTTAAAATATGATGGATGGCATTTAATGAGTTGATAAGTTTAAAACCCCAATTATTTTCGAAAAGTTTTTTGCATTCGTAGGCGGCATTTTGTTTGGCAGTACGGGTTGGCTTTTGATATAGAAGTACAAAATCTTTCAAATCCTGATAGATGTCAGAAAGATTTTCAGATAGATTTGCTTTCAATGGCTCATTTGGTTCGGGGCTGTTTAGTTCGAGATACCAGAAATTATCATCATTATCGAATTTATTTTTCAATTCATTAAAAATTGATTCCCATTGCTCTTCAGTAACAAATCTTTCATTACTTTCTGGGTCATCAACTATTACTTCGGGAAGTAGTGTGCCTTTTAAAAATAATAATGGTAACACTTTTTCGAGATAAACAAAGATTTCAGATTTTGGACTATCATCTGCTTTTTCAATAAATGAACAAAAATTATTCGCAACTGTAATCATTTCAATTACATTTTTCGAAAATGCAACTTCTGTTTGATTATCTTCCATTTTTTTATGCTTTTGCTTTGAATTGGCAAAATTACAATTAAAAATACTTTTTAATAATTATTAATAATAAATATTTGCTGGATGCGTTGAAAATTACTAACTTTATGAAAAAATGCAGAAATGGAGAAATTAGAGATAAAAAGGAGTTTGATAGAAATTTGTAAAGAAAAGCAGCAAGAAAGTATTAACAATATTAAATTTGTGATGGATGATGCTCAAAAAAGTGCAAATGAATATGGGCAACCAAAAGACAGGTATGATTCGTATCGAATGCAATTATTAAGAAAAAAGGATATGTTTGCTTCACAGTTTCAAAAAGCTATTGAACAAATGGAAACTTTGAATAAAATTAATGTTTCAAAAAAAACTGAGTTAGTTACTTTTGGTTCCCTTATTTTTACTGATGATCAAAATATTCTGGTTGCTATTGGTTTAGGAAAAATTATGTTGGGAGATGAAATGTATTATGCAATATCACCAAATGTACCTTTTTATCAAGCCATGCAAAATTGTAAAAAAGGTGATGAGTTTGAATTTCGTGGAAGGAAAATTAAAATTATAGATATAGTTTAAGACTCAGGTTTAGTGTTTTAGGTTTGAAACACTAAACCTGAAATGTAAACCCGAAACTAACTAAGTCCCATCGATTTAATAATATTATCAATTTTTTTGCTTAGCTTCTTGTCTGTTTCATCAAATTTGTTTTTGTTTTCAAGATTTTCTTTTACACTGAAATAAAATTTGATTTTTGGCTCAGTACCAGATGGGCGCATACTGATTTTACTTCCATCTTTTAGAAAAAACTGCAGAACATTTGATTTAGGTAAATCTATTGGTTTTTCTTCTCCTGTTTCCTTGTTGAATTCTTTCTGAAGAAGATAATCTTTTGTTAAAATAATTTCGGAGTTGTTAATTTCATTTCCCGGATTTGTGCGGAAATCATCCATCATTTTCTGAATTTCTTCAGCGCCCGATTTCCCTTTTCTAACTACCGAATGTAATTTTTCTTTATAAAAATCAAACTCAAGATATATGTCAATCATAAGATCATATAAAGTTTTTCCTTTTTCAGCAGCCCAAGCAGCTGTTTCAGCAATCATTGCACAGGATGCAACTGCATCTTTGTCTCTAACAAAATCACCAACCATATATCCGTAGCTTTCTTCACCCCCGGTGATAAATGTTTTTTTGCCTTCGAATTCTTTAATTTTGTCAGCAATCCATTTAAATCCTGTTAAAACATCGAAATATTCAACATTGTTTTTCTTGGCAATGTCATTAAGTAGCTCAGTTGTAACAATAGTTTTTACAATAAATTCATTTCCTGTGATTTTATTGTCAGCATTCCATTTGGTCATTAAATAATACATTAAAAGACAAGCTGTTTGATTTCCATTCATCAAAATAAAATTGCCGTCAGGTAGTTTTACAGCGATTCCTACACGGTCACCATCAGGATCGGTTGCCATTACAAGATCTGCACCAACTTCTTTTGCTTTTTTAATTGCAAGTTCCAGGGCAGCAGGTTCTTCAGGGTTTGGCGATTTTGCTGTGGGGAAATTTCCATCAGGAATATTTTGCTCAGGGACAGAAAAAATATTTTTAAATCCAAACTCTTTTAAAATTCTTGGTACCAGCGTAACACCTGTTCCGTGAAGTGGTGTGTAAACAATTTTTAAATCGCTATGTTTTTTAATTAAATCTCCTGAAAGCGATTGTTTTTTTATTTCATTAAGGTAAATTTTGTCAACTTCTTCGCCAATAATTTCTATATTTGAATTATCACCTTCAAATTTCACATCATCGATATTTGTAATTTTTTGCACTTCTTTAATTACATTTTTATCATGTGGAGGGATCAATTGCCCACCATCGTCCCAATATGCTTTAAAGCCGTTATATTCTTTCGGGTTATGCGAAGCGGTAATCACAATTCCACTTTGACAATTGAAATGACGTATTGCAAACGAAAGCTCAGGTGTTGGTCTTAAATCTTCAAATACATAAACCTTAATGTTATTTGCTGAAAGAATATTAGAAGCTATTTCAGTAAAGTATTTACTGTTGTTTCTTGGGTCATGAGCTATTGCCATTTTAATTTGTTCCTTGTCGGGAAACATAAGCTTGAGGTAATTTGCAAGACCTTGCGTTGCCATTCCTATTGTGTATTTATTCATTCGGTTTGATCCAACGCCCATAATTCCACGCAATCCACCTGTGCCAAATTCTAAATCCTGATAAAAAGATTCAATTAATTCCTGAGGGTTGTTATCAATAAGGTTTCTTACTTTTTCTTTTGTTTCTTCATCATAATTTCCTTCAAGCCATAGTTGTGCTTTTTGAAGGATTTTTGTGTCTATGTTTTTTTGCATCGGATTATATTTTTATAAGTATGTTTTTAGTGTTATTTTATTTGCCATGTGAAATGCGACAATGAAGCATATTTCAAAATGGTTTTACGATTGCACAGAATATATATTTCATTTATTAAACTTGTTTCTGTTAAACCCGTTCAGGGTTGGTCTTATCTTCTTGCTTTTTACCCTACATTCTATACGGGCTTATTTATAGTTTAGTCCCTAATTGGTTTTTTGTTCAGTCACAGTCTATTTTCAAATTGATAATCAATTACAACCAATTACAACCAATTACAATCACTCCATCTCTTCCAACCTCTTAATACATCTCACGAGGCTTTCCCTCCAATGTGGTATTTCTATATCAAAATCTTTTTTAATTTTTGCTTTGCTCATTACGCTGTAGAATGGTCGTGCTGCAGGAAGCGGGTAATCTTTTGTTTCTATTGGAAGAACATTGCAGTTTTCTTTGGAAATTTCAATTATCGCTTTTGTGAAATCATACCAGCTTGCTACCCCTTCATTCGAATAATGATATAATTCAGGTTTTGTTAATTTTGATGTTTGAGGAATAATATTGAGAATTGCTTTTGCCAGATCATTTGCATAAGTCGGAGTTCCAATCTGATCGAAGATAACTCTCAGTTCATCTCTTTCTTTTCCTAATTTCATCATAGTTTTAACAAAATTATTTCCAAATTCAGAATATAACCACGAAGTTCTGAAAACTATTGATTTATCATTATTATTTAATGCTTCTTGTTCTCCATGCAATTTCGAAAGTGCATATTTTGAAAGAGGTTTAGGTTTATCAGTTTCGATGTAAGGTTTGTGATTTGTTCCTTCAAAAACATAATCAGTAGAAATATGAATGTAGAATGCATTATATTTTTTCGAAAGTTTTGACAAGTATTTTACTGCAGTTGCATTTATCAGTTCAGCAGTATCAGGGTTTTCTTCAGCTTTATCAACCGCATTATAAGCAGCGCAATTTATAAGAAAATTTATATTATTTTTATAAAAAAAATCATCAATTGCATCAAAGTTTGTGATGTCAAGTTCTCCAACATCAGTAAAAATAAAATTATATTCAGAATATTTAGGCGAAAGTTTTTTTATTTCATTTCCCAGTTGTCCTTTGCTGCCTGTAATCAGGATATTATTCATGAGTTTTATTTTACAACGGTTTTAAAGAAATCAATCGTTTTTTGTAAACCTTCATCAAGGTGAACCTTAGGTTCCCAATTAAGTTCTTTTTTTGCCAAAGTAATATCAGGTTTTCGTTGCATCGGATCATCTTGAGGAAGTGGTTGAAAAATTATCTTTGATTTTGAGTTGGTCATTTTAATTACTTTCTCAGCCAGCTCGAGTATTGAAAACTCTATGGGATTACCAACGTTTACCGGTCCGATAAAACCTTCCCTTGAGTTCATAAATCGTATCATTCCTTCAATAAGGTCATCAACATACTGAAAACTACGTGTTTGTTTGCCGTCTCCGTACATAGTTAACTCTTCTCCTTTTAAGGCCTGAACAATAAAATTAGAGACAACCCTGCCATCGTGCGGATGCATTTTTGGTCCGTAAGTGTTAAATATTCTCATAATTTTTATGTCAACATTATTTTGTCGGTGATAATTTACAAATAATGATTCGGCGCATCGTTTTCCTTCATCGTAGCAGGCACGTGTTCCAATTGGATTAACATGTCCCCAGTAACTCTCTGGTTGAGGATGAATTTTAGGGTCACCATAAACTTCACTTGTTGAAGCTTGCATAATTCTGGCATTTATTCTCTTAGCAAGCCCAAGCATGTTTATTGCTCCGGCAACTGAAGTCTTAATGGTTTTAATAGGGTTATATTGATAATGAATAGGGGAGGCAGGACAAGCAAGATTAAAGATTTGGTCAACTTCAATGAAAATTGGCATTATAACATCATGTCTTACCAATTCAAAATATGGATTATCAAGAAGATGAATCACATTTTGTTTTTGTCCCGTAAAATAATTATCTAAGCAAATAACTTCATTTCCTTCTTTTAGCAAACGTTCGCATAAATGAGAACCAATAAAACCGGCTCCACCTGTAACTAATACTTTTTTCTTCATAAGAATTTTAATAATAATAATTAATTGTAAAGATACAAGAAAAACTGTATAACTGTGGTAAAGATAATAAAGAAGCCACTTATTCATAGCTTTTATTAAATCATTCAGTCTAATTTAAAGAAACATAAACAGCTGAATATAAAAAGTTCCAATCATTTCAGTATTCAATGTTATTTTAGTTTGGAAATGCAAATAGGGGAAATAAAATAATTTTTTTTATCTTGATTTCCCCTATACCTTTATTCCCCTGTATTTTCTTTTAAATTATCAAATAGTTCAAAAAACTAGCAATTGATATTTATCTATTGGTTATTTGCTTTTACTTATTTGCATTAGCACCAATGCAATAATAAGTAAATCCGATTTCTTTCATTTCAGAAGAATCATAAATATTTCTTCCATCAAATATTAGAGGTTCTTTAATGAGTTTTTTAACTACATTGAAATTAGGAAATTTGAATTCATCCCATTCAGTTAAAATCATTAAAAAATCTGCGTCAATCAAAGCTTCGTATTGATCTTTTGCATATTCAATTTTATTACCGAGTATTCTTTTAGCTTCCTCTGTAGCAGCAGGATCGTATGCTATAACTTTTGCTCCTGCTTCTAAAAGTTTTTTTATAACTACCAATGATGGAGCTTCTCTCATATCATCGGTTTTTGGTTTGAAAGATAATCCCCACATAGCAACGATTTTTCCTTTAAGATCGTTGTTGAAATGTAACATTGCTTTACGGAAGAGAATTGATTTTTGAGATTCGTTAACAGCTTCCACAGCTTTTAACACCTGTAAACTATATCCATTATTGTCGGCAGTTTTTATAAGAGCTTTTACATCTTTTGGGAAGCAAGATCCGCCATAACCTGTTCCGGGGTATATAAATTTCTTTCCGATACGTGTGTCAGAACCAATTCCATAACGTACTGCGTTTACATTAGCACCAACAATTTCGCATAAATTAGCAATATCGTTAATGAAACTTATCTTAGTTGCAAGCATTGCGTTGGCTGTATATTTTGTCATTTCAGCCGAAATAATATCCATGAAAATCACAGGGTGACCATTTATAGTAAAAGGTTTGTAAAGACGACTTAGTATTTTTTCAGCTTTTTTAGAATCAACGCCGACAACAATACGATCAGGTTTTAGAAAATCGTCAATAGCAGCTCCTTCTTTAAGAAATTCAGGATTTGATGCTACATCAAAATTTAATTTACTACCCCTTTTGTCAAGTTCTTTTTGAATAGCATTTCTAACTTCTTCAGCTGTTCCTACAGGAACTGTACTTTTTGTTACCATGATAAGATAGTCGTTCATGTGTTGACCTATATTTCTAGCAACTTCCAGAACATATTTTAAGTCAGCACTGCCATCTTCATCCGGTGGTGTACCTACTGCACCAAATACAATTTGACATCCATCAAGTGTGGTGGCAACATCTGTTGTAAATGTTAGTCTGCCTTTTTCAACATTTCTGTGAACCATTTCTTCTAATCCGGGTTCAAAAATTGGGATAATACCTTTGTTGAGATTGTTAATTTTTTTCTTGTCTATGTCAACACAAGATACTTCAATACCTACTTCAGCAAAACATGTTCCGGTTACTAAACCAACATAGCCGATACCTACAATAGTGATTTTCATGATTTAATGGGTTTATTTGTAATTGTGATTAAGTTTTACAAATTTATTAAATAAATAAGAAATAAAAATATTTTTTTTTATTTTTTCTAAAAAATTATAAATAAGCATTTTGCAAAGCTAATTATTTTGATATTCTTTTAATATTATTTTTGTATATTTGGGAATTAATTAAATTGATTTCTCAATTATTAGAAATTATTATTCTGCCAAAATTGACATATAAAGACATTTTTAAGATAAATATTATTAAAATTTAATATAGTATTAATGTTTCACGGAGGAGTACCCTGGCATTCTCAGATGATAATGAAAAAGCCATTAAAGCCGGTTGTAATAATTATATTTCAAAACCTATAAATAAAAATAAACTTATTAAAATGATTGAAAAATGGATAAATCTTAGTTAGCTTAGGTTTCCTATACGGACTTGCTTTGCTTCGCAAATTTAAGGTTTCATGTTTCATGTTAATATTTAGCTGTTTAATATAAAATTTGAAAAACCTTTATGAACTTATAAAAGAAAGAAACTGAATATCGAATTTTGATTAATAAATAATGGTTTGAGAAGGGATAAACAATAAAATTATGAATTCAAAAAAAAGTATTTTCAGGAAATACAGGGAAACAGTTTTTTTAATTATAACAATAATTCTTGTATTTATATCAATAGTATATTTATTCATACAATTTAGTGAATATAATAAAGAGTGTGAGTTAATTTCAAATATATTCGTAAGCGAGCAAGAATCAATTTTTAAGTATGAAGTTGAAAGAGCTGTATATGACATTGATTATAGAATAAAAAAATCCGTTTTATCGCTTGAGGATATAAAAAAGGTAAGCATTGAACATTTAAGGGAGATTCGTTTTCCAAATAGTGGAAAAGAACAAGGATTCTTTTTTATAAGATCTTTTGATGGAATTCAGATGCTGAGTGTTAGTGTACCGGATGTTGAGGGTAAGGATGTTTCTCAATATAAAGACCCTGAGGGAATAATAACACACGAATTGTTTATGGATATTGTAAATGCTTCTGGAGAAGGTTTTGCCGATTATTCTTGGTTTAATCCTGCTACCGGAAAAAATCAAAAGAAAAGATCCTTTATTAAGAAAATACCTGAATTGCAATGGTATATTGGAGCCGGTTTTTGGTTTGAAGATATTAATTCTGTTATTAATGTAAAAAAGGCAAATCTCAGAAAAGATGTTCGAAATTATGTTCTTGTTTTGTTTATGACCATTGTTGTTTTGGGCATCATAATTTTTATAGTTTTAAAGAGCATTTCAGATAAGATAAATAATAATTTTAAAAAATTCTCTTCTTTTTTTAGTAATGTCTCTACTAAATATACTTTTATTGAAAAAGAAAATTTGCATTATCTCGAATTCGATGAACTTGCAGATTCAGCAAATAAAATGATATTAGAGCATAAAGAGGCAGAGAAAAAAATACGAGAAAGCGAAGCACTCTACCGACAGTTATTTAATTCGCTACCTTACGGTGGAGAAATTATTGATACACAGGGTATAATAGTAAATTGTAGTCTGAGTACTTCAAGGATGCTTGGTTATGAAATGGATGAGATAATTGGAAAGCATATTACAAATTTCGTGGATGAAAAGACTATTAAATTATTTAAACAGAATTTCCCGAAACTATTAAAAGGCGAATCACTTTCTTTAGAAGCATGTATGATTAACAAAAATGGTAGCAAGCTTAATATTTTGCGTGCAGCACAGCCTATTTTTAATGCAGATAAAAAAGTTGAAAGCATGCTTTCACTAAACATAGATATTACAGCACGTAAGAAAGCAGAGGAAGAACTCAAAAAACTTTCAAAAATAGTTGAAACAACAAGTCAGAATATTATAATGACAAAAAGGGATGGTACAGTAATATTTGCAAACATTGCTTATCTTGATGAAAGTGGTTATACCAATGAAGAAGTAATTGGAAAATCCATGTTTACATTTAGCACAGACGAAGGAGCTAAAATACTAAAAGAAGAAGTCATTCCGGCAATACTAAATGATGGCCATTGGTTTGGAGAAATAACTCAAATCAGAAAAGACAAATCAGTATTTCAGGCAGAAATGATTTGCTCACTAATAGAAAACGAACTACACAAACCACAATTTTTTGTAGGTATTTTTACTGATATTACTGAACGCAAAAAAACAGAACAAGAACTCGCAAAAAATAGAGAGAATCTTGAAGAAATTGTTAAAGAAAGAACAAAAGAAATAGAAGAGAAAAACAAAGAATTAATACATTATAATAAATTATTTGAAGGAAGAGAAATTAGAATAAAAGAGCTAAAAGATAGAGTAAAAGAACTGGAAGAAAAACTTGGGATTAGGGAAGATTGGGATGAAAGTGAATAAAAAAAATATTTCTATGAAAAATCAGGATAAATCTAAAGTTGAATTGAACAAAGAAAATGAAGTATTGCTTAGTAGAATTAAAGAGTTAGAGAAATTTAAAAATAAAAACATTAAAACAGAGGAAGCATTACGGGAAAGCGAAGAACGATACAAAAAAATCTTTAATTCATCAAAGGATGCGATAATGATTCTTGAATCTCCTACATGGAAATTTATTTCTGGAAATCCTGCTTATATGAAAATGTTTGGAATTAGGAGTTTGGAAGAAATTAAAAATTATAAACCTTGGGATGTTTCTCCAAAAAAACAACCTGACGGAAAGCTTTCGTCCGTTAAGGCAAAAGAGATGATTCAGATAGCTGTAAATAAAGGATCAAACTTTTTTGAATGGAGACATAAAAGTTTGAAAGGAAAAGAATTTACAGCAACGGTATTGCTCACAAAAGTTGAAAGGTGTGATAAAATGTTTCTCCAGGCAACGCTTAGAAATATTAGTAGAGAAAAGGAGGCTGAAGAAAAACTTAAAGAAAGTGAAGAAAGATTTGAAGCATTTATGAATTATATACCTGCAGGAATGTTTATTAAGGACATAAATGGACGTTATTTATATTCAAACCAATTTAATAGAGATACCTTCGACATTATAAATTGGAAAGACAAAACAGTGTATGATTTTTTCCCAAAGGAAGTTGCGGATAAATTTACAAAAGATGATAAAAAATTGTTGAATGGTGGAAATTTATTGATAGAGGATTCTATTATCGATAAAAACGGAAAGGAATTTTATTATAAAAACTATCAATTTGGTATTAAACAAGCTAATGGAAAAATTTTGATTGGAGGCATATCTTTTGATGTTACTAAAGAAAAGCAGGTAATTAATGAACTTAAAGAAAGTGAAGAAAAATTCAGAATACTAGCTAAAACTGTTCCTATTGCTATTATGCTTTATCAAAATGATAAGTGGATTTACGTGAATAAAAGAGCAGAAGAAATTTGTGGATACAAATTTTCGGAGTTGAAAGATTTATATTTCTGGGAATTTGTTGCTCCCGAATATCAGAAAATTATAAAAATGCGAGGTAAAGCCAGAGAAGAAGGAATTAATGCTACTACTAATTATGAATTCAAAATCATTACAAAATCCGGAAAGGAAAAATGGGTGCTTTTAAATGGTAATAAAATTAAATTTGGTAGTAAATATGCAGGTTTAATAACTGTTTTGGATGTTACAGAGCGTAAAAAGATTGAGGATAACCTAAAAGATAAAATGAATAAACTTGAAAAATGGAATAGACTTACAATAGGTAGGGAGCTTAAAATGATTAAATTGAAAAAAGAAATAAATGAACTTTTGGAAAAAGCAGGACTTTCTGAGAAATATAAGTTTAAGAATAATACTAGGGAATAATTATACAATAATTTGGTTATTAGGCGGTTATTAGGAAATCATTTCATGTTAATTAAGTAAAAAATTACAACGAACCAAGTAACAATAAATTACACGAAACAAACACAACTTTACTATTAGAGAGTTTTGTAAAATTCAAAAATTACAAAAGATGAAGGTTAAATATAAAATATTATTAATTACAGTTTTAGTTTCATTAGGAACTTTAATTATTGTGGGTTCTTTTTCGTATTTCTCAATGAGAAAAGTTTTAACTAAAGAAGTTACAAACAATTTATTATCTGTTGCAAAAATTCAAAAAGAAAGATTAAGTAATTTGATTGAATATAATAATGAAAAAGTTGCTTTGATCTGTAGCTGTACATTTCTTCGTATAAGTTTAAATAATTATATTAATAGTGGTGATGATAAGGAAATTAATAAAATCGTCATAATTTTAAATGATGCTAAAAATTCAGTTAAAAATTTAAATACTATTTCTGTATTAACATTGGATGGAAAAGTTGTTGCATCAACCGATAGTATTGAAATAGGTAAGATACACAAAAATGAAGAGTTTTTTGTTAATGGGCAAAACAAAGGTATTTCCGATATATTTTATTCAAGTGAAAATAATGAATTGATGATGAAATTATCCGTTCCAATAATATTTAACGATAATCTTATTGGCGTCATGTTTATTAATGCAAATTTAGATAATATTACTTCTTTTCTTTCCGATTATTCAGGTTTGGGAAAAACAGGATATACCCGTATTGTAAAAAAATATAGAAATGGTTTTTTAGCTTCTTCCATACGTTCTGAGAAACCTGTAAATTTCAAATTTAATGATAAAGAAAATTTTGGACAGATAGCAAAACGCTCATTACAAAAAGGTAGGTTTGTGTTTAATGATGTTATTGATTCACAAAATAAAAGGGTGATAGCTGTATGTGATTTTATTGAAAATTCCGAAATAGGTATAAGCGTACGCATCTGTTATTCCGAAGCATTTTCAAATTTATTGTATTTAAAGAAAGTAATAAAGATAATAATATTATTGTCTGTTATTTTTATTATCCTACTTTCATTGTACTTATCAAACTCTTTTGTAAAACCAATTATTAATATTTCGCATCTTGCTGATGAAATCAGTAAAGGAAACTTTTATAAAAAAATTAAAATTAAATCGCATGATGAGATAGGTATGTTGGCAAACTCCTTTAATAGGATGTCCGAAAATTTGCTGATTGATATTACTAAAAGGGAAACTTTGGAAAAGGAATTAACAAAATCTAAAGAAGAATTACAATTAAGCGTTAAATCGCTTAAGGTTGTACAAGATATTTCCAACGCAATACGTAAATCAAGTACATTGATGAAAGTAGCTGAGGTTTCTATTGATGCTATGCTGAAATATACAGATACGCAATTTGCAGTAATATTTACATATAAAAAATATTCTGATCATCTAAAATATCTTTATGCAAAAGGTTTTGCAAAAGAAGTTTTAAATTCAATTAAACAATTTAATTTGGATGATAGTTTAACTGGTATTGCAGTTAAAACAAAAAAAGTACAGTTTAGCGAGGAAATGATTAATGATAATAGTATTAAATCAACAACAAAAACTGCTCTAATAAATTCTAAGTTTGAAAATGCTATTTTTATTCCTATTACCTTTCAAAATGAAGTACTTGGCGTGATGAATTTATTATTTAAAGAAAAACAAACTTATACAGAAACAGAAAAGGATACATATTTATCTATTGGAAGGTCAATAGGAATGGCATTTGCAAATATTCAATATTGTAACGATCTAAGAAAGGATGCAATAGAAAATAAGCAAAGTGAAGAAAAAATTAGAGTATTAATAAAAACAGAACAAAATAGAACTATAGAGCTTGAAGAATCATATAAGCAACTTCAGCAAGCTCAAGATGCTTCATTGAATATGCTTAACGATCTTAACGATGAAATTGAAGTAAGAAGAAAAGCCGAAAAAGAAATTGTTAAATACCGCGATCATCTCGAATACCTTGTAAAAGAAAGAACAAATAGTCTGGAAAAATCGCAATATTCTTTAAGTTTATTGCTTGAAGATGTTAATGATATTAATGCTCAATTAAACAAAACAAACATTAAATTAAACTCAGCTAACAAAGAGCTTGAGGCATTTTCATATTCTATTTCTCACGACCTTCGAGCACCATTAACAAGAATGGATGGTTTTAGTCAAATTTTAATTAATAATTATTCAGATAAACTTGATGTAGAAGGTATACACTTTTTAAATCGCATAATATCATCCAGTAAGCACATGGCAAAACTAATTAATGATGTGCTTGCTTTATCAAAAATTTCAAAAAAAGATATTTTCAAACAATCACTTGACCTCACTCAATTAGGGGAAAATATTTCTCAAGAACTGATGAAGGCAGAACCAAAAAGAAAAGTGGATTTCAAAATAGAAAAAGGACTAAAAATTAAAGCAGATCAAAAATTTGTTATAGTTTTACTTCAAAATCTTCTAGGAAATGCATTTAAGTTTACAGGAAAAAAAGAAAATGCAGAAATTACATTTGGTACAAAAACAATTGATAGAAAAGAAGTTTTTTTTATTAAAGATAACGGTGATGGATTTGATATGAAATATTATGATAAAATATATATTGCATTTCAGCGACTGCATCACGAAGAAGATTTTCCCGGTACTGGAATAGGACTGGCAATTGTGCAAAGAATAATAAATAAACATGGCGGAAAAATATGGGCAGAAAGTGAAATGGGAAAGGGAAGTGTGTTTTACTTTAGGCTGGGGTGAATTAGAAATTAGAAATTAGAAATTGGAAACTGGAAACTGGAAACTGGAAATTAGAAATTGGAAATTTGGGTGCTTTGCTGATTTATGTGGAATTCGAAAAGCGTTTTGTGAAAATGTTGTTTAATAAAAATGAATATAGAAATTCTTACAAACTGTGCAGATAGTCCAAATTTATAGTTTCCAATAACAAAATAAAAAATGAAAAACATAAATATACTTATTATCGACGATGTTGCAGATGATGCTGAATTGGTTGCATTGCAATTAAAAACCGATAGGATCAAATTTACGTGGAAACATGTTGATACTGAGAAAAAGCTTAAGGATGCATTAAGAAATGAAGAATGGGATGCAGTGATCTCAGATTATGCTATGCCAGGATTTGATGGACTTTCGGCATTGAAAATTATTAAAGAATGGAATGAGAATATACCATTTATAATGGTTTCGGGTACTATTGGAGAGAACGTTGCAGTAGATGCTATGAAAAAAGGTGCTCAGGATTATTTGATGAAAGATAATCTGAAAAGACTTGGCCAGGCTTTGTTGAGAGAAATTAAAGATGCTGAAATAAAACGCCATAATAAAGAAGTCAGTTTGGCTCTTAAACAAAGTAAAGCTGAATTGCAAAGTGTGTTAATGACTTCTCCTGTTGGTATCGGTATTATTCTTGAGAATATGATATTGCAATATATAAATGAGAAAATAAGTGAAATTACAGGCTATAATAAAGATGAACTTATTGCAAAGAGTTCAAGGATTTTTTTTGCTGATGATGATGAATTTGAAAGAGTAGGAAAGAAAATTTATTCTGATGTTGAAAAAAAAGGTGTTGGATTGGTCGAGGCTCGTTTAAAAAGAAAAGATGGAAAAAATATAGATGTACGAATTAATTTATCCAGAATTAATGAAAAAGATAAATCCAAAGGTTTTATTTTTACTTTCGAAGATATTACAGATAGAAAAAGAGATGAAAAGATAAAATCAATTTTGTATAATATTTCTAATGCTGTAACTTCATCAAAGAATCTTAAAGAATTAGTAGATTTGATTAGAAATCAATTAGGACAACTTGTTGATACAACAAATTTTTTCGTTGCCCTTTATGATGAAAAAACTGATACTATTAGTTTGCCATATTATTCTGATGAAAAAGATACTTATGATTCTTTTCCTGCTGGAAAAACAATGACTGCTTATGTTATCAAAACTCAAAAATCTATTTTAGCTAAAAAGGATTTTATTGAAGAATTAGAAAAAAAAGGAATAGTTGAAACTATTGGTGTTGGTTCTGAAATTTGGTTAGGTGTTCCATTAAGGATAAAAGATAAATATATAGGTGTTTTGGTATTGCAGAGTTACGATGATGAGAATGCGTATTCTAAAGACGATTTAAATATTATTGAAATTATTTCTCAACAGGTAAGTATTTCCATTGAGCGTAAAAAAGCAGAAGAAGATTTAAAAACAGCTCTGTTAAAAGCCACAGAATCAGATAAATTAAAATCTGCATTTTTATCTACAATTTCTCATGAGCTGCGTACTCCACTGAATGCGATTATTGGTTTTTCAGAAATTATTAGTGATGAACTTCCATTGGAAGAAATTCTTGATTTCACTAATATGATAAATAAAAGTGGTCATGAATTATTTGAAATCATTGAAGATATTCTCGAAATTACTGATATTGAAAGTGGAAAAACACAATTAAGTAAAACCGAGTTCCGTGTCTGTTCGATTTTTGATGAAATTGAAGATGCTGTTGATTTGATACTTGAAAAAGAAGATAAAAAACATCTTGAGATAAAATTGAATTTTCCTGTTGAAGCAAAGGATTTAATGATTATCTCAAATAAATCAAGAATTAAAAAGGCACTTATCCACGTTTTAATGAACTCAATTAAATTTACTGAAGAAGGTTCAATAGAATACGGTTTAAAACCTAAAAATGATAAAATTGTTTTTTATATTAAAGATACAGGAGTTGGAATACCTGAAAATAAACAAAATATTATTTTTGACAAATTTAGGCAAGCAGATGATTCTCATACACGAAAATTTGGAGGTATAGGAATAGGATTAACCTATGTGAAAAAAATAATTGAATTACTTGATGGTGAGATTTGGTTTGATTCTGTTGAAGGAAAAGGTTCAACTTTTTATTTTTCAATACAAAATATTGCAAAAGAGACAGAAGTAAAAACTGATATTAAGAAAAACAGAAAAAATTTGGAAGGAAAAACAATATTAGTTGCTGAGGATGAGGACTCTAATTTTTTGCTTTTACAAAAATTACTTGGACTGGAGAAAATTAATACTATCAGGGCCGTTAACGGAAAAGAAGCAGTTGAGAAATTGAAAGAGTATAACGAAATTGACTTGGTATTAATGGATATAAAAATGCCAATCATGAATGGTTATGAGGCAACTATTGAAATAAGAAAAGTTTCTGATATTCCTGTTATTGCTCTTTCTGCATATAATTCTATTAAAGATAGAGAGGAAGCTCTTAGTTGTGGTTGTAATGAATTTATCGAAAAACCGATTAAGCATTCAGCATTGTTAGAAAAGATAGGTGAAATTATTGATGCTTGATCGAGACCCTCCCGACTAAAAAAGTCGGGATGCACTACCAACATCATTGTAATAAATTTTAAAAAAAAGCCTTGTAAGAATTAACTTACAAAGCTTTCAGTGATCCTGCCGAGGCTCGAACTCGGGACCCTCCCGACTAAAAAAGTCGGGATGCACTACCAACATCATTGTAATAAATTTTTAAAAAAAGCCTTGTAAGAATTAACTTACAAAGCTTTATGTGATCCTGCCGAGGCTCGAACTCGGGACCCTCTGCTTAAAAGGCAGATGCTCTACCTGCTGAGCTACAGAATCAATTCTGATTTGGAGGTGCAAAAGTAAATAAATTATTTTAACTACAAAATATTTTTTTGAAAAAAATAAAAAATTATATAATTCCTTTTCCTTCCCTGATTATATCTATTTCATCACTTGTGCAATCCAAAATAGTTGATGGTTCATTTCCACCAAAACCCCCATCAATAACAATATCAACTAAGTTTTTATATTTTTTATAAATAATTTCAGGATCAGTTGTATATTCAATTATTTCATCATCATCATGAACAGAAGTTGACATAACTGGATTGCCAAGTGTCTTTACTATTTCAGCGATAATATTATTATCAGGAATACGAATACCTATGGTTTTTTTCTTGCTTTGAAATAATTTAGGAACTTTATTTGTCGCTTTTAAAATAAATGTAAAAGCTCCTGGGAGATTACTTCTCATTAATCTAAAAATATCATTGCTGATCGGTTTTGTAAATTCCGACAGTTGACTAAGATCATGGCAAATAAAGGAGAAATTTGCTTTCTCTTTTTTAATTCCTTTTATTCGAGCAATCTGGTCAATTGCTTTTGATTTATAAATATCACATCCCATTCCATAAACAGTGTCAGTTGGATAAATGATAATACCCCCATTGTTTAAGCAATCAACAACCATTTTAATATGACGAGTACTTGGATTATCAGGATGAATTTTAAGTAACATTATTTATTTTGCTAATTATATTATCCAAAATTGAAACTGCGAATATACGATTTTTATTATTTCAGTGTTTCATGGTTACATTGTTTCATGGTTGATTTAATTACAACCAATTACAACCAATTACAATTAACTACCATCAATCAAAACATCGAACATTTCAATTTGTAATTTTAAGTGATTTTATGATATAAAAAAAGGGTAAGCTACTTATATCGCACCGCTACAACCATCTACCCTTGCTTTCTTCCGAACCTGGGGGAATTTGACAG
>Ga0222636_1000441_pt1 | contig 21926 bp, 24 predicted proteins | sample AntAcemetagen141_FD_179811 | JGI IMG/M metagenome (GOLD analysis project Ga0222636, IMG submission 179811) | Saline water microbial communities from Ace Lake, Antarctica - #141 | ecosystem: Environmental > Aquatic > Non-marine Saline and Alkaline > Saline | place: Antarctica: Ace Lake...
ATTTTCCTGGATTCCCGCGTTCGCGGGAATGACAAAAAGGGGTCATTTCTGACTTTTTACGAGTTTGTCAAGGCTTAGGCGGATCGAATAGTGTAAGCATTACTACATTGATTACAAGGAGTTTTTTGGAGGCTTGTTTCGGATCAGGATCAGGGGTAGCAGGCAGGGTCAGATCTTAAATTCATTATCGCATCAGATGCTGGATGCCGAAATCGAGCTCCGGCTCATTTTTGTTTTGTTTACCCTAACGTTGCATAAAATTTGAGTTCAAAACGCTTTAGATGTAACATCTCAATAAGTAGCGGTGTAGCCACTGGATTCCCGCTTTCGCGGGAATGACGATGGGTCGTAAGTAACTGTCATTCCCGCGAAAGCGGGAATCCAGAAAAGTGGTCTCAGAAAGTACTTGCCCCGATTTATTGAGAAGATACCTTTAGATTAGGAACGTTAGGGTCTACTAACCGACAACCAGCACTAAATCTAATTCTGTCTCTTTCTTCCTGAGCCTTTTTATGAGAATATGAAGTAGATTGGAATACACTGTTTTGCCGATACGATCATTAGCCATGATCTGGTGGAATCCATCTTCCGGAATCTTGAGGACTTCACCAGACTGAACTCCAATAACCGAAGCCGACGCTGGAGTTTTCTCAATGAGCGAGTACTCACCGAAGCAATCGCCTTCGTTCAATGTGTTTAGTTTAACCTCTGATGCTCTATGTTCTTTTCTGCCTTCAAGTCGTTTTGGAAGAAGAACCCTGAGCTGGCCCTTGATTAGAATATAGAAAGCGGATGGTGCCTGTCCTATTTCTATCAAGGTTTCTCCGTTCTTAAAACTTATTCTTTGGCAACACTTGGAAATTATTTTTAGGTCAGCTTTTGCTAAACCATCAAATACTTCCACGTGCGACAAGATGTCAGTTATTTTGCTCTTGAACATTTGTTAGCCCTGTTTTTGGAGGTTGAATTGTTGACGCATACAGCCTCGAGCTTTTGAATATTCTGCTTTTTGCTATAAAGCGACAGACATACCTCTTGGTCATAACGGTCTCACATCAGCGAAAAATAGTCAACACTGCAAACGCATTTCTTTATTTGTATCCAAGAATGATGGTCTCGTAAAAAGCCTCCAAATAGCCGTCAAGCTCTGCCGCGGTTCCCTCTGCCTGGGAGATCAGGAGGGCTTGAAAAGTTTCAGGGTAGAAGCCTTGGCAGCGTTATATGCCTCCGGGCCTTTGTGAAGGCTGTTTGGGCTTAGTGCGGGTGATTCGGTTCTTATTTCAATGACTTCAATCCCCCGCATTTGCACCATTTTCAGCTCTCTTTGATACGCCTCCTGACGGGCGATATTAATGGCTAAATGCTGCATATGCAAGGGACTGAATCGTTTTCTCAAAAAACGATGTCTCCCCTCTTCCACGTTACTGGAGGCAATAAAATGGACAATAATCCTGTCCAGCTCACATAGGTTTGCCAGTGCCTCGACCGGAGCCTTTCCGGTTATGCCTCCATCCAAATACAGCGATCCGTTAATTGCTACCGGTTTAAAGAGGATCGGTACTGAGCCGGAGGCCTGAATCGCCTTGATTAGATCCCCATCAGTAAAGACAGTCTGTTTTCTTTGACTAAGATTTGTGGCTGAAATAGCCAAGGGCGTATTACATTCCTCGAAACGTCTTACAGGCAGTTTTCTTAATAAACGGGCAAATCCATCTCCCTTGAGATATCCGGTATAACCCCTGAAAAGCCGAATAGCATTTAACAAGACAAGGCCCCACGGATCAGGGTTCCAGAAATCGCCCTTTTTCAAGCCGAACAGCATCTTCCTGATGGCGTCATCATTCATGCCGGATGCGGCCATTGCCGCTACAATGGCCCCGGAGCTGGCACCGGCATAGGCCGAGGGCGCAATTTCAGCCTCCCTGATTGCTGCCAAAAATCCGGCATGTGCGAAGAACCCGAAAAAACCGGAGGAAAAGGCCACGCCTAACCTGCAATTGTCTTGGGATAGACCATGGATCATCGGGAGAGACCCCTGAATGTTGAGCCGTTCAACCCGGATATTCTGTATTTCATAATTAAAAAACAACACATCGTACCTCATTTGTCAACAAAATGAGGCCAATGCCATGACTTCCCCCACAAGAACTTATGGAATAACCGTAAAAATCCAACAAAAATCTTGACAAAATGAAAATCAAAATATAGTAAAAGGGTTTTTCCAAACACCTGTACGCAAAATTATTCCCTACACAGACAGAGGGATATTCGGTTAAATCCAAACTAAGCGGTAGATAATATGGCAAAAAAGACAAAAAAAGGTAAGATAACGATTGACGGAGAACTCTGCAAAGGGTGTCACATTTGCATTGAAGTCTGTCCGAACAACAGAATCGAAGTGGACGAGGAACTCAACAAGAAGGGTTACTCTCCAGCCCGACCCAAAGAAAACGTTTCTGAAGGCGAAAAGGGATGTGTCGGATGCGCCATGTGCGCCACCGTCTGCCCTGAAGTAGCTATAGAGGTGTATCGTGCCCAGTGAAAAAATGTTAATGAACGGTTCCCAAACAGTGGGAGAAGCAGCGGTACGCGCCGGCTGTCGTTACTATTTTGGTTATCCCATCACCCCGCAGAACGAGCTGCCTGAGTATCTGTCTGCAAGGATGCCCGAGGTGGGCGGCACCTTTATCCAGGGTGAGAGCGAAGTCGCATCCATAAACATGGTCCTCGGCGCCGCCGCGGCCGGAGCCAGAGCCATGACCTCATCATCTTCCCCCGGGGTCTCCCTAAAGCAGGAAGGGATCTCTTATATGGCGGGGATGGAGCTTCCCGCGGTCATAATTAACATGATGCGGGGCGGCCCGGGTCTTGGAAATATAGCGCCTTCAGCGGCCGATTATTTTCAGGCCACAAGGGGTGGGGGTCACGGTGACTACCGGACTCCTGTACTGGCTCCGGGCGGGGGCCAGGAATTAGTTGACCTGACATTTGAGGCCTTTGATCTCGCTGATAAGTACCGCAATCCGGTCATGATTCTCGGTGATGGTCTGATGGGGCAGGTCATGGAACCGGTGGTTTTCCCCGACCTCATAGATCTCAAAGACCTGCCCGAAAAGGACTGGGCCCTTCGCGGCTGTAAGGGCCGGGAAGCAAGGGCAATTTTCTCCATGATCCTCGGGCAAAAGGGTGAGCTTTATCGACATAATCTGGATCTCCAGAAAAAATATGACCGCATAACGGCCGAAGAACAACGCTGGGAGACGAAGTGCCCAGAAGACGCCGAGCTTATCGTAGTGGCTTACGGCTCTGCAGCGCGCATCGCTGAAAGCGCCATTGAGGACCTCAAGACCGAGGGAATTAACGCAGGTCTGTTCAGGCCTATAACCCTTTGGCCCTTTCCCCTCCCTGCCCTGCGAGAATTATCTAAAAAGATTCCCAAGGTAGCGGTCTTTGAGTTGTGCTTAGGCCAGATGGTAGAAGATGTGATCCTGTCTGTAGGTGAGAGAGCCGAGATCTATTTTCACGGCGTGCCAGGAGGAATAATTCCCACCCCTGCCGAAGTGGCCGAGTTTCTGCGATCGACCGTGAAAGGCGACGGAAAAGTGGGCCGGAGGATTGAAGTATGAGTACGGACATAGAATATAAAAAGGTGTTTGGCTGGCCCGAGTCCTTGAAGCACAACCCCACCCATTACTGTCCCGGATGTGGTCACTCGATCGCACACCGTCTGGTTGCCGAGTGCTTGGATGAGCTGGGACTCAGGGAAAAAACAATTGGTGTTCCACCCGTGGGCTGCGCCGTCTTAGCTTATAACTATTTTAATTTTGACATGGTTGAAGCGCCCCATGGAAGGGCACTCGCCGTTGCCACAGGCGTTAAAAGGGTTCACCCGGACAAATTCGTTCTCACCTATCAGGGTGACGGCGACCTCGCTGCCATAGGCACGGCCGAAACCATTCATGCGGCAAACCGCGGAGAAAGGATCTCAACCATCTTTATCAATAACGCCATTTATGGAATGACCGGCGGTCAGATGGCCCCCACAACGCTCTTAGGCCAGAACGCAACAACGGCCCCCGGCGGCCGAGACCCACATCTCCACGGCAATCCTATTGACATCTCCCGAATGTTAGCCGTCAGCGATGGCGTGGTATTTGTCGAACGTTGCGCACTGACATCAGTCAAACAAATCCGCAAGGCCAAGAAGGCAATTAAGAAGTCCTTCCAGTGCCAGTTGGATGATCTCGGCTTTTCCTTGGTAGAACTCCTCTCCCCATGCCCGACAAACTGGAAGGTCTCACCCAAGGATGCCTGGGCCTGGGTTAATGAAGAAATGGTAAAAACCTATCCCTTAGGTGTTATCAAAGATACCACCGGATACGAGGACAAGAAATGATTACCCGAACAATTTTCGCAGGTTTTGGCGGCCAGGGTGTTTTGCTTATGGGATATGTCCTGAGTCATGGCGCCATGCATAAAGGACTCGATGTGACTTATTTTCCATCTTACGGCGCTGAAATGCGCGGGGGTACGGCTAACTGTACTGTAACCCTGTCTGACAAGAAAATCGCCTCGCCAGTAGCGTCCAACCCGGATATTCTCGTGGCCATGAACTTTCCTTCCCTTGAGAAGTTTGAATCCACAGTGGTTGAAGGAGGAACCGTTTTTCTCAATTCATCCCTTTTTGAGGAGACACCTTCCCGTAATGATATCGATGTAGTCCCTGTGCCTATTAAGGATCTGGCACGTGAAGCAGGCTCAGCGCGTGGGGAAAATATGGTAATGATCGGAACGGTCTGTGCCAAGGCAGGATTGCTGTCCCTCGAAGAAACCATAAAGGGTATGCAGGCCGCCCTTAAGGGGAAAGATAAGTTCTTCGCACTAAATCAAAAGGCCATTGAAAGAGGCTTTGCCTTTGCGGCCGATGGAAAGTAACCGGTCCCCATCTTCAACCCTTTACCCTAACGTTGCATAAACCTTTGGTCCAAAAACGCTACGCTTGCTCTATATGAGGCCATCAAGAAACGCTGGTCCATTTTCAAGACCTCACCGTATGTTTAATACGCTTTCATCCTTGAAAATGGCCCATCGTCCCTTGCTGACCTAATCTAAAGCGTTTTGAACTCAAATTTTATGCAACGTTAGGGTTTATTGTCTCGTCTGATCCGCGATCCCAACAGTTGCCTTATAGAGCGTTGCCTTACCCACAATCCGATACTGGCCAAGCGCTGAAGGGATCAGTAACGATTTGCCTTTCTCCACTGTCTCGACCTGACCGCTTTCCAGGTCTTTGATGCGGGCTTCTCCCTCCATACAGATCATAATCTCCACGCCTCGATCCCTCTCGCTAATGAAAAAATCTCCATTGGCAACGGATATTACCGACAACTGAAACTCTTCAGCAGGGCTCGCATAAATCTTCTCCCCAGGCAGTTCGCCGGGGTGCGGCTTAACTTTCAGTACAGGTTCAGAAATGAAATTCACGATCTTAAGGAGTTCGGGAACATCCACATGTTTTGGGGTCAGGCCCCCTCTCAGCACATTGTCGGAATTCGCCATCAGCTCCATTCCCACCCCTCTCAGATAGGCATGGAGTTCACCTGCCGGGATATAAATGGCTTCCCCAGGTCCTAACTCCATTAGGTTGAAGATAAGGGGCGACAAAACTCCAATGTCTCCGGGGTATTCCCGGTCAAGCTCCACCATCCAATAAAATGCCCGGTCTTCGTTGACACAACGCTCAGCACCTCGTATCGCCTCATCAATTACCCGCTCCCTGCGGGCCTGATCCATGGAAAGCAGCGAAGTAAAAAAACGTTTCAACCCGGAAGCGTCAGGCTCTTTTCTCAACCTGCTGAGTTCATCGGACAAGGTCGAGACCGATACCTTAGCCATCAGGTCTATAATATCCTCCGGTGTGCGAAACCCCTTTAGCCCCTCAAAAGACGTAATGGCGCACAGGATTTCAGGCTTGTGGTTCGCGTCCTTATAGTTACGCTCAAAAGCATCAAGAGATATCCCGAGCCTGTTTTCTCGTTCAAATCCTTCCCGCGCCTCTTCAAGATTGGGGTGAACCTGAATGGAGAGAGGGTGATCGGCCGCAAGGACCTTAAACAGGAATGGAAGCTTTTTGGAAAATCTTTCGGCAACCCCTTTGCCGAGCACCGAAACCGGATCCCTTTCAATTACCTTTTCAAGTGATTGCCACTCGCCGTCTATCATCACCTCTGAAGGGGCCTTTGGATGCGCACCTAACCACAGTTCAGCCGCAGGTTTTTCTGATGGAACCGGCAGACCTAAGAGGGTCTGTATTGCTGTCTTAGACCCCCATGCGTATTCCTGAATAGGATTTTTCAATAAAGCGATTCTATCCATACATCTCTCCCGATCAATCTCCGGCGCCTCATGACCGATAAGTGTTTTTGTTTCTCTCACAGAGCTCACAGAGTCCACAGAGTTACAGAAGTTCTTGACCAGAATCCTTGATCCCGCTATTCAGCGGGACAGGTGTCCGGATTCTGGTCAAACGCCAGTGGTTGCCTTAAACCCTAATTCATCCATTAACTATTGTGGGCTATTTTTGATCATTCCTCGTACTAAGGCTGATTGTTTTGCCTGATTTTTCCTCTCAAAAAATCAGGCAAAGAAAAAAGTTTATCTCTGTGATCTCTGCGTGCTCTAGCGAAGCGGGTGAGAGATATTAGAATGTACCACCATACCCTTCCAGGTCAATCAAGTCCCCGATAATCCCCTCAATCTCACTGGTCTTCCCTAAGTAGAAATGATCCGCCCCCTGAATAATATTAAATTCCGCCTCACTGTTCCACACCGGAATCATATCTTTAATCATGGAAGGAGGGGCAATATCGTCTGCAGATCCCGCAATCACCAGCCGGATCTTTGCGCAGTATTTAAGAAAAGAAAAATCAAGAAAGTTGACAGGAGGAGAAACCATGACCATCCACTTAACATCGGTCAGGCTTTCAATGCATTGCGCATTGACCCAGGCCCCAAAGGAATACCCTGCCACGTCGATGGACGTCTTTCCCAATCCACCAAGGAATGCCACCGCGGCCCTGACATCCCCCTGTTCTCCGGTCCCCTCATCATACCCCCCTTCGCTCCTGCCCACACCCCTGAAATTGAACCTCAGCGTAGTATACCCTTTTTTCCCATAGGCCCGCACCACCGATTCAACCACGTTGTTGTTCATATCCCCGCCATAAAGGGGATGGGGGTGCGTCACAACTACCGCGTTCTTGGTCTGGCCTTCGTTAATCAAACCCTCAATCTTCAGCCCGTTTGATTTGAAAAATACCCGTTCCTCTTTCATTTTAACACCCTTAGACTTCGAATCGCTCTTTATTAATACTCAGGGAAAATTACCCTAAATCAGATGAACCTGCAACTTTTTTCCTCAAAACACTATTCACCGCAGAGACGCAGATGACGCAGAGTTTATTATTGTTTTCCATTGATTCATCAACAAAAACCCCCTTTGCGGCATTTGCGTCTTGAGTCCCGCCGGCGGGACGGACGGTGAAAAACATTCCGTCACCTACCCGCCTAATCCCGCACCAGCGGGACTGGGACCATCCTGCCTTGAGGGAAGGTTTAAGGCGTTTTAGCATCGTCTTTCAAATGATTTGGGTAATCCGTGTAACCTGCCCGCTCGTGCCTTGCATTGGCAGGCGGGTCTGCGAAATCTGCGGATCAAAAAAGGATCTTCCAAATAACTTGACACCATACAAAGGTTGTATGATACTTAGTACCTAATTTATTAAAATCAAATCATGTTTGCGAAAGATTTTTCATATATCCCTTGGTGATTACCATAACTTCCCCGCTACAAGCGGCATAAATAAGCATTTTAGGCACTTTAGCTCACTTCCCCGCTACAAACGGGATAAATAGGCACTTTTCGGGTTGCGAATAGCCTGTAGGTTTTCTTTGCGACTTTGCGTGAGACCTTTTCTGTTCCCCGCTTGTGGTTTCATGAATGCGGGATCACCGTTTCACTAAAACCGGTTTATCCGGGTTAGGTCAGGAGGTGTAATATGAGCACTGTTACAGTGAATATATCTTTCCAAGACAGACTTCTCGCCGATATTGATAGAATCGCCCATCGAGAGTCTCGCTCTCGTTCCGAACTCCTTCGCGAAGCCGCTCGATTATATATAGGAAGACAGGAGCGCTGGAGCAAAATCTTCGCAACCACGACATCACGTGCAGAGGAGTTAAAGCTTTCAGAAAAGGACGTATTAGATGAAATAGCCCAATACCGGAGAGAAAAGAGAAAACAACATGCCAATTCCAAGAGTCGTTCTTGATACGAATGTATTAATCTCCGGCGTTCTGTTTGGAGGTAAACCACGACTTATCATTGAATCGGTGGTCAAAGGAAAAATCAAGGCTTATCTCTCTCCTGTAATACTTGACGAGTTTAAAGATGTTATAGCAAGGCCAAAGTTCGGTCTTGGTAATGAAACATCTTTTGCAATAACCAGGGAAATTGAAGACATTTTTTTGTTCGTCTTCCCAAAGATTGTAATTGAGAGAATTAAAGACGATCCCGATGATAATGCTATCCTCGAATGTGCGTTGGCCGCTGATGCGGAATATATCGTAACAGGCGATCCTCACTTGTTAAGTCTCGATTCTTTCAAAGGAATCCAAATCCTTACGCCTGCAGCATTTCTAACTAAATTTACCCTATAGGTACATAACAAGAATGGTATATGAACTTTTTACACGCGTTTCTTTGGCAGATGATTTCCCGGAGTATGCGCTCCATGCCATCAGTCTTTTCGCTCTAACAAGACGATTTCAAGAAAGATTTGCAAAAATCCGGTTTTCATGGATCTGGCGGCCTAACCGCCCAAAAAAAAGGGGGAACGCTATGAAATCTATTGAAAAAATCTTTGTAGGGCTTTTAATATGTGCTTTCTGTCTTCAGCCTCCTTTTGCTAAAGCGGGGATCGGAGATTTCTTTGAAGAGATAAAGAAGGCGGCAGGAATAAGAGGGGATCTTTCAAATAACGACGTGGTAGAGGGGCTCAAGCAGGCCCTTGAGATCGGCACGAGCAACGCGGTGAAGAGCGTCTCCACGGGGAATGGCTACTACGAAAACCCAAAGATAAAAATCCCCTTGCCAGCGTCAGTCCAAAAAGTGAAAAGGCTTTTGCTACTGGCCGGATATGGGCCACAGGTGGACGCCTTTGAATTGAGCATGAACCGGGCAGCGGAGCAGGCAGCCCCCATTTGCTGCAGGGTCTATGAGTTTCGATCTGGATCAGTATGTGACCAACCAGGCTCTTAATGGCCTATTCCTCACGTTGGCGGAAGAAGAACGCAAGATCCGTCAAGACCCGGCAGCAAGGGTGACGGATCTGCTGAAGCAGGTGTTTGGAGCAAAGTAGGAGGCACAGCACATGGTCGATTGGGAAATAGAGGTTTGTAAAACCCGATGTAACCCTATATGAGGAGGTGAACGATGAAAAAGGTGATCAAATGGCTATTGATAGTAGTGGGTGCGCTTGTAGTTTTGGTTATTGTAGCGCTTCTTGTCATACCGATGTTCGTGGATGTCCAACAATATAAGCCAGTGATCGAAAAGAAGGTTTCGGAGGCAACCTGCCGGCCGTTTCTGATCAATGGGGATCTTAAGCTCTCCCTTTTTCCATGGGTGGGTCTGGCCTTCTCAAATCTTCATTTAGGGAATCCACCCGGTTTTCAGGAGAAAGATCTCCTTAGTATTAAATCGTTTGAGGTGAAGGTAAAGCTTATACCTCTTATCTCTAAACATATCCAGGTCAAGCGTTTTATAGTGGAAGGCCTCCGAGTCGCCCTTGAGAAGAACAAGGATGGTCGGGCAAACTGGGACGGCATAGGAAAGCCCTCTCCTGAAGCGTCCCCCGAATCTCCTGAGGAGAAGGGGGCGGCTCTGCCAATTGAAAGCCTTGCCGTAGGTGAATTTGATGTCAAGAAGAGCTCCCTCCTCTGGATAGACGGTGTGAAAGGGGTGCGGAAAGAAATCTCAGACGTGACGCTTCAAATGAAGGACGTCTCCTTGGATCAGCCGGTTCAGTTCGCCTTTTCAGCAAAACTGGACGGGCGCCCACTTGAATTAAAAGGAAAGGTGGGGCCTGTGGGCAAAGAGCCGGGGCAAGGCGCCATACCTTTGGACCTTACTGTCAAGGCATTGAAAACCCTGGTTGTCGGCATCAAAGGTAACATCGTAGACCTGTCTACGAGTCAGGAATTTGATCTGGCCATCAAGGTATCTCCGTGCTCGCCTCGAAAGATTGTCAGCGCACTCGGAGGGGGTTTTCCTCTCAAAACGGCAGACTCTGAGGCCTTGAAACGAGTAACCCTGCAGGCCAGGGTAAAAGGGAATCCAAAGCGTGTCTCGGTTTTGGATGGTGTCTTTGAGCTGGATGACTCAAAAGTGACTTTTTCTCTGAACGCGAAGGATTTTTCCAAGCCAAATGTGGCTTTCGATTTCCAATTAAACCACATTGATCTGGACCGGTATCTCCCACCGCCAAGTGAAAAGAAACCTGCTGAAAACAGGAAAGAATCGAGCTCCCAGACCCCTAAAAAAAGAAAGCCCAATTACGCCCCACTTCGGAAGCTCGTCTTGGATGGCAAGATTCGTGTGGGAGCACTCAAGGCACACGGGGCCAAAATCCAGGACCTCTATCTTAAGATCTCAAGTAAGCGAGGTCTATTCAGACTCGATCCCCTAACCCTCAAACTTTACCAGGGTAGTGTTTCTTCCAAAGGAACTTTTGACATGCGAAGGGATACGCCAAAAAGCAACATTTCGTTGCAGGCAAAAGGAATCCAGGTCAATCCCCTTCTTAAGGACCTCATGGACAAGGATTTCTTGGAGGGAACAGCACAGGCAACCTTGAACATCACCCTGGCGGGAGACGAGGGGGAAATGATCAAGAGAACGCTGAACGGTAAGGGAGACTTCCTCTTCAAAGACGGGGCCATCAAAGGGATTGATCTGGCGGGAATGGTAAGGAACACGGCAGCGGCTTTTGGCCTTGCCGAAAAGGGAAAGGAAAAACCCCGTACGGATTTCTCCGCGCTTCATGTGCCCTTTACCATTACCAAGGGTCTTGTAAACACAAAAAAAACGACCATGGTGTCCCCGCTCATAAGAGTGCTGGCAAAAGGAAAGGCCAATTTGGTCAAAGAGACAATGAATTTCCGGGTGGTGCCCAAATTTGTAGCGACCCTAAAAGGACAGGGAGCGACCAAACAACGTAGCGGGATTACCGTCCCAATCTTAGTCACCGGAAGTTTTTCCTCTCCTCAGTTTCGTCCTGATCTTGAAGCATTGCTCAAACAGAAACTTAAAACGGGACTTCCTGATTCTTCGGAATTGAACAATATGCTGAAAGGGGAAGATTCGAAAGAGGGTGAGGCCAAACCGTTGGAGGAAAAGGCCAAAGGACTTCTCAAGGGTCTACTTGGCCGTTAATTGAGAGAGGGAAGTTGGTTCTTGGGACAGGGGAGACAATGGCGTGCAGGAAGAGATACAAATGGTAGAAAAAGTCGGAATAGGCGACATCCATTTGAACTTGACCAGGTAGGTCTGATTTCTATCCCCATCAGGAAACCAGTTCAGGGTAGCCTTGGAATCCACAGGCCTTTCTATCCTCCTAAGCTGGCGGGATAAATTACGGCTACAGAAAAGGTCGCTAAATTACAACATAAGTATTGTAATCGCAGGCTTTTGTACAATATTTATCTTGTTTATCCTTGACAATCGTACAAAATATATGTTGTACTATCTATCATTCGGCAGAATGTATAGCCACCTAAACTCAAAGAAGTGAGATCATGAACAAGAAGAAACTGATTAGAGAGCAACTTGATGCTTCGCTCCAACGTCTTAGCCCTCTACTTGACGCCACAGCACCTCCGAAAGGTTGGATTCGGGCTATCCGTGACGCACTGGGGATGACTGCCAAGCAACTGGCCAATCGACTCGGTATCGCTCAGCAAGCTGTGGCGCGTATCGAGAAGGAAGAGCCGGCGGGCTCGGTCACCATCAAGACCATGCGCCGGATCGCAGAGTGTCTCGATTGCGTATTTGTCTATGGATTCGTACCACGCAAAAGTCTGGAAGAGACTGTTGCCCGTCAGGTTAAAAAAGTCGCGGCCCAGCGCCTTGCCCAGGCTTCTCAAACCATGAGCTTGGAGAATCAAGCACTCAGCATGAAAGAGAACGAGCAGGCCTTATCGGACTTAGTTGATGAACTTATACGAAAGCCACCTTCAAATTTGTGGAACAAATTATGATTGATTCCAAATATCCCGAGGGAGCTACACCTATTGATCCGGATGAGGCAGCAGACTTGCTGCTCACCCACATAACTACACATGGTGAACTGAATCGATGGGAACAAGACAACATAATTGAGGCGATGGCTTGGATAGACAAAACAAAACCAACGAATATTCTCAATGTGCGGTTCATCAAGCAGTTGCACAAGAGAATGTTTGGTAATATCTGGAGATGGGCGGGGCAATTCCGTCGGTCTGATAAGAACCTCGGTATATCATGGCATCAGGTTCCGATGTGTCTCAAAAATCTGTGCGATGATGTGCCCGTATGGATACAGACCGAAAATGAATCCCCTGAAGAAATGGCTGTGCGTTTTCATCATCGACTGGTGTGGATTCATCCCTTTTCTAATGGCAACGGACGCCATTCACGACTCATGACAGACATTTTCATAGAGAACGTCCTGCTCCGCTCACCGTTCACCTGGGGTAAATGGGATTTGTCAAATCCAAACGAATATCGGATCAGATACATCAATGCTCTTCAAGAGGCGGACAATGGGAACTACATTCCCCTTCTGGAGTTTGCAAAATCGTAGAGAGCATCGAACAATGGCATGAAGATGGACGGGCTTGCGGTTTCGATCTATGATGGGGGTCAGGTCTGCTAATGTGACATATATAGAATTAGCGAAGGGGTATATTTTGGAATAGAGCAATTCAAGATATGGCTATTTTAAGCTCAATCATAGTTCTTCATTCACCGGAAACCTGAAATTGCTCAACGAAGTGTGTCAATATTTCTTAACCCCTTCGTTGGGGAGAATAGGATGGTAAATCTCATGAACAGCACCCGCCGATGTTTGTTTGCAACACTTATCGTATTGACCATTTTCTTCATCTCCGGCACTGCAAAAGCTCAAACCTCTCTCGATTCCATGCTCGATCCTTATCTGACTCGGTACGACCTGCCGGCCGTCGCAGCGGCTGTAATCAAAGACGGCAAGGTTGTTTCAGCAGGCGCCGTGGGCACGCGGAAGGCGGGTATAAAGATTCCAGTGACTATAGATGACCGGTTCCACCTCGGCTCAGATACAAAAGCGATGACCGCCTTATTGGCAGCTATGCTGATAGAAGAAGGAAACCTTCGATGGGACACAACCCCAGCCGATATTTTTCCGGAGATTGCGGAAAAGATGGACCCGGGGTTCCGACGCGTCACACTTGAGCAACTCCTGTCGCATACGAGTGGTATTCCGACGGACAATGAGGACATGGTCAGGATTTACCTTGAAGGCATGTCCCAGGATGGAAACCTCGATGATTTGAGGTACTGGCTCGTTCAGCAATGGAGCCAGCGGCCTTTAGAATCCGAACCGGGCACGAAATTTGCCTATTCAAACATGGGATATACAATCATAGGCGCCATGATTGAGCGCGTAGTGAAGAAGACCTGGGACGAAGCAATAACGGAACGGATCTTCATCCCTCTGAAATTACGGACCGCCGGTCTTGGACCACAGTCTTCTCTCGGCAAGATAGATGCGCCTCTCGGGCATTCCATAGTCGATGGAAAGGTGAGGGCTGTCTTGGCCGGACCTAACGGTGACGTCCCTTCGATTATCGGCCCTGCCGGCATTGCGCATATGTCCATCCTCGATTTTGCGCGCTGGGCAGGATGGAATGCCGGCGAGGGAAAACGTAACCCAGCCCTTGTTAAGCCGGAGACAATGCGCAAGCTCCACACCCCAGTCATTACGATGCCGAAAAACAAAAATGCCAAACCCGGTACACCACCAGGCGGAAAATATGCCTTAGGGTGGGGCGAGCTAACCGTTGACTGGGCACCTTATCCCCTGCTCTATCACGGTGGTTCTAATGGTATGAACCTGGCTCATATCTGGATTGATACTAAGCTTGATTTCGCAATAGTCATCGCTACCAACATTAGCGGAAAGAAGGCGAAAACAGCATTCTTTGCCCTTGCGAATGAACTGTATACGAAATTCGCCAAATGAAAGGGGGTCAAATGTATAAAATAATAGGGGAAAATAATAGGGTTAACTACGGCTGTATTGATGAACCCATTGAGTGGAATTATGAGGAGTTTAAATTACTGGATTTTTTTAATAAAGAAATCAAGGGGTTCAAAAAGAAATTTGCATATCATCAATTCAATTATGTTGGTATCACCGCCGGAAAATATATTGTTGGTTTTGCTACGGTGGATCTGGGGTATTTGTATAATGTGTTTGGTTTTATCTATAGTAAAGGGCAGGGGATTATACTTGAATCTGATGATAAATGTCTTGGATTATCAAAAAAGATGAGTTTTCCCAGGAATCCTGATAATTATCTCACCACTTTTAAATCCGGGAAAACGTCCGTTCAGGTGGAGAAGAGCCATGAGAAAGGGATGTTAAATATTGATTGCAATTTTAAAGATCGTTTGAAATTCAAGGGTTCCTTCGCGTTTTCAATAGAATCTCATCAACCCTTGAGGGTTCTTAATCCCAGTCTTCCAACCCGATTTACTTATACGGAAAAGTGCTCTCCCCTGACAACGACTGATTTTGAACTATCTTTAGATGGCAATCCGCTGGAGTATGAAACCAATAAGGTGGCGGCCATTTATGACTGGTCAGGGGGCTACCTGCGGAGAGAAACCAATTGGTATTGGACAGCCTTCGGAGCAATATTGCCGGATAAAATGAGCATCGGAGCAAATTTTGCGGCTTTTACAAACGAGACCTATTTTTCGGAAAACGCTTTCTGGATTGATCACAAGAGAACACGGGTAACGAGAGCGTTGTACGATTTCGATGAACAAGAGCCCTATAAAACCTGGCATATTTATGACGAAGCAGGATCAGTAGATTTGATCTTTACCCCCGAAGGAGAAAGGAATGATAAAGTGAATGCGGGTCCATTTGTAAAGACGATATTTCGTCAATTTGTGGGGTCTTTTGATGGTTTTTTTAAACCGCAAAACAGTGAAAAAGTCGAGTTCAAAGAAGTAAAAGGGCTTTGTGAAATCCATAGGGCGATTTGGTAGCCTTCAAGGTAATCGCATGGCAAATCAGATTCCCTTGTCATTTTTGCGAAGAGACTGTGTCATAATGACCCTTATGTGGAGGAATTTGGCTTATGAGTGTGGAAACGGAGTCAGGAAAAGGAAGAATTTGGGTAATTGATGTCGCGCGGTTTTACGCCATTGCGCTGGTCTTTTACGGCCATTTTATCGAACGATTCATGCTGCTGAAAAATCCGGCAGGCTTTGCTCAATACAAATTCATATACTCATTTCACATGGTGGTTTTTTTTGTCTTGGCAGGCTATGTGGTCAAGGAAAGTGACATCGAGTTTCGTTTCGGAAAATATTTAAAACACCGATTTATTTCCCGTCTTCTCCCCTTCATATTCTTTACAGCAATATTCATGGTGCTGCCCGTCTTCTTTCCCGGGGAATTTTATGGAATAAAACTACCCAGCGTTGAAGGATATATAAAAGGGCTGATTAATACGATCTTTGGGATACCCTCGTTTTGTGTCCCGTCCTGGTTTATTCTTATGTTGTTTTCCGTCGAACTTGTCCATTACGGTACGTTCCGGTTCTTAAAATCCAATTCAAAGATCTTGATCGGTGCCGTTGTATTTTATGTGGTGGGATACTGGCTTAATTTGAAATTGGATATATTTAACCCTTTGAAAGGAAGGGTAATCGGATGGAATTATCTCTTCATCCATGAGGCGATTACCATGTATGCTTTCTTTTTGTTGGGCATCTATTTGAGGCGCAAGAAATTCTTCGTGGACAAGGTGTCACTGAAGATATTGGTGCCGGGTGTGATTATCACTTTCCTTATTGTCCTGTTCACATACAAATTGAACACCGGGCCTTTCAATTTCAGTGTTTATGATGCCGTAGTGATAATATTCGCCTCGCATGGAAATTTCTTCTGGTTTCCCATTTCTGCGGTTGCAGGTTCTTTCTTGATACTTTTTCTTGCCAAAATCACACCCTCGCAAAAGACAATCGTCTGGATGGGGCAAAACACCCTGATCCTCATGTGCCTCAACGGCATTTTCTATCACTATATCAATGCCCGGGTCGCAAAATGGGTTTTGGATACCCTTTCAGGTTCCGGGCTGACCGTCTTCTCGGTGGGCTGTTTGATGACAGTAGCGAGCTTAGGTGTTTGCATACCCCTCATTTATGTTTTCAACAAATTCGTCCCCCAGTTAGTGGGGAAGCCCAAACTAAGCGGGCCATGGTTGAGGAATTTTATCTGAGTCCTGGAAAAGGAAGCTGCCAATCCGACACGCCTCAGGGCGGCAGAGGCCCGTAGATAGGGATAGCGACGTCCATAAGTTTATAAGTTAATAAGGGCATTTTGATACGGTATGGGCAGAATATGACAAGAATACAAGAGGATCCTGAGAGGGAAGATCGAATCGAAAATGAAGCAGTTGTTGACGCATATGGTGAAGAAGAACGGGCAATGGGTTATGAAAGACAAGAAGCGCGGGATCAAGTGAATGCAAAAATTGGAGATATTCTAACCAACTGGGAAACATAAAACGGCAAGCGGGTTGGAAAAGGACAGGAAAATCAGGAGGGGTGTTCAGGGGGTCATGAGGGAGCTGTCACAAGTCAGGGCCTGCCCCCACCCCACTGCAATCTTATTTTTAAACATGGGGGTAACATGAAAAAAGTCCTTAAAATTGGCTTTATTTTATTGGTTTTAGCGGTTTTCTGTGTTGTTGGTATTACAACGTATCAGTATAATACTTATGCGCCAAATCTGGTGACGCAGGAAACTGTTTCAAGCAATCTTGTATATTTTCAGAGTTCCTATGAAGAATGTCGCAAAAGTTTTATTCTGTTGGCGGACAAGATAAAGAAAAAATTTAAAAATGTAAGAATCTCAAAACTAAAGGTTGAAAGCAAAAAAGATCCGGATTTGACGATTGATTATTGTTATGTTCCAGCTCAGAAGGACCTTAAGCGGTTGCTTATTTTGTCATCTGCTGTTCATGGAATTGAAGGGTATGTGGGAAGCGCTGTCCAGCAGATGTTCATGAAGGAGTTAATTGGAAACGTAAACTTAGCTGATACGGGTGTCCTTTTTATACATGGGATTAATCCCTATGGGTTTAAATATAACCGAAGGGTTTCAGAAAACAATGTTGATTTGAATAGAAACTGTTCAAAAGACAACAGGCTTTATAAAAGTGTTAATGCAGGATATTCAGATCTATACGGCATGCTCAACCCTAAAGGTAAAGTGAGTCTTATAAGTGTTGGAAATGTGTTTTTCCAGATAAATGCCATCCGGAAGATCGTACAGTATTCCATGAAGACCTTGAGGCAGGCAATTTTGCAAGGCCAGTATCAATACCAGGAAGGCCTTTATTTTGGCGGCAATGCTCTTGAACCATCCATTAAAGCAGTCACACCTTTAATAAAGGAAGTTGCCAAAAATTATGAAATTGTTTTTAATATTGATTTGCATACCGGCTATGGTGCAAGGGGAACCCTGCATCTTTTCCCAATGCCAATTGAAGATAAAAAAATAAAGAAAGATCTTGAAAACATATTTTCCGGTAATCATATCGACTGGGGTGACGGGGATGATTTTTATACGGTTACCGGAGATTTTACTTCATATATCGGACAGCTTCTGCCCGGGAAATACTATCTTCCCATGGTTTTTGAATTCGGGACCCTTGACAGCCAGACAACAATGGGTTCAATAACATCTTTGCATAATATGATTGTTGAAAATCAAGGGTTCCATCACGGTTACAAAACCAAAAAAGATGAATTAAAAATTAAATCAGACTTACTGGAAATGTATTATCCTTCTTCAGAGAACTGGAGATCAAAAGCGATAGAGGATGCAAGACAAATTCTATCCCAGGCAGTGACAAAATTTGAGTCCATAGAAAGATAAGAATGTGAAGATCGGAGTCAGATTCTTTAAAAGGATAAGACATGACAAGGAAACTTATCGATATTTCCATTTATTTAGAAAATAATGTTGCTTCTGATCCCGAGGGATTTCGTCCTAAAATCGCCTATTCTAATCATCAAGATACTTTTCCACAAATACAGTCATTTTTCCCCGGCTTAAAAAAGGAAGACTTACCCGATGGTGAAACCTGGGCAGTTGAAAAAGTAGAACTGCTTACACATAATGGTACGCATTTGGATGCACCTTATCATTTTCATTCAACAATGAATAAAGGAGAAAGAGCTATTACCATTGATGAAGTGCCTTTGGAGTGGTGCTTTCAGAATGCGGTCAAGTTAGACTATCGTCATTTCGAAGATGGCTATGTTGTAACGGAAAAAGATGTAAAAGAAGGGTTGCATCGAATTAATCATGAATTACGCCCCCTTGATATCGTACTTGTTAATACACGAGCAGGGAGCCGCTACAGGCATGATGATTATGTTTCTTCCGGTTGTGGTATGGGATATGAGGCAACAATGTATTTATTAGAAAAAGGGGTTAGAGTAACCGGCACAGATGCTTGGAGTTGGGATGCACCGTTTGTTCATACGGCAAAGAAATACCAAGAAACGCAAGATCCTTCTTTAATATGGGAAGGACATAAAGCGGGAAAGGATATTGGTTATTGTCATTTGGAAAAACTACATAACCTTGAAATATTACCATCAACCGGTTTTATGGTAGTGTGCTTTCCGGTGAAAATAAGAAAGGCATCTGCGGGTTGGACGAGAGCTGTTGCTATTATTAATGAATGAAATCTTAAGAAAAACCAAATAAGAGTTAAAGGTAGACCCCTTTTCACGCTTAGAGCTCAACTTATTGAGGAGTTATGCATTATGGAGATAGACCTCAACGAGATCAATACCATTGGTGCAGGAATTATGAGGCCGGAAGGCGTCATGGTCCAAAAGGACGGCACAGTGTTGACCGCTGATGCCAGAGGTCAGATAGCGAGGATCAGCCCTGATGGTGAGACTTCCTTTTACGGCGATGTTGGCGGTACTCCCAACGGTATCTGCCTTGATGGTGAAGGAAATTGTATCATCGCCAACATCGGCAATGGCCGGGTGCAATCCTTGGGCAGGGATGGGACTCACAGGGTTTTGATGACCGAGGCGAAGGGGAAAAGGATGCCCACCCCCAACTTTCCCTTTGTAGACAGCAAGGGCCGGCTCTGGGTCTCCAACTCCAGCTATAGGGCAGACATCGAGGACGCAATCCAGAATCCAGCCCCGGATGGGTGTATAGTGCTCATAGAAAAAGGGCGGGGCCGCATCGTGGCTGAAGGCATCTACTTCGCTAACGGCGTGGCGCTGAACGCCGATGAAAGCAATCTATACGTAGCGGCTACCATGCAAAGGGTCGTATTTCAATACAAGATCGAAACCGATGGTTCCCTGACATCGCCAGAGGTTTACGGGCCCTCTCCACTGGCCGAACTTGGGTATCCGGACGGAATTGCCTTTGATGAAACGGGCAACCTATGGGTCACCTTCCCCGCATGGAACGCTGTTGGTTTTATAACACCGGAAGGGGAATTAGTGATGGTTCTAAAAGACCCGCGAGGCATGATTCTCAAAAGACCCACCAACATTTGCTTTGGATGGAAAAACCTGGAAACCGCCTTTCTCGGCAGTCTGGACGGGACAGCCATTCCCAATTTCCGGGCCCCATACCCAGGGATGAAATTGGTTCATCAATGAGAGAGGCAAATCTACGCTTGACTCTTTCTAATGCTTTATGCATGAATCTCTAATGGCTAAACATCAAGATTGACAAACTCGTAAAAAGTCAGATTTCTCACAGAGTCCGCAGAGAACACTGAGGTAATATGGTGATATTATTAATTTTGTCTTGGCGTTCTTTGCGCCTTTGCGCGAGATAAGAGTTTTTTTACGAGGCCATCAAAACTGAATGGCAAAAGTTGATAAGTGAGATAGGGATAGGGAGGATAAACAAATGGTCATTACGAATGTGCTTGTGGGCCTTGCACTCTTAATTCTTGGTAAGAAGCTTTTCTGGCTTTTTGTGGGAGCCATCGGTTTTATCGGCGCCAGCGATATGGCCGCCCGGTATTTCAGCGGTTTGCCCGATTGGCAAATCCTCATTATCACCATCGCAGCAGGGCTTTTAGGTGTTCTATTAGCCATTTTTTTTCAAAAGGTGGCCATCATTTTGGTTGGTTTTTATACAGGGGGATATCTAATTGTTTCGCTGTTTAACACGCTGAATATGGCGCTACCCCCTGCCCTGCCCTGGGCGCCGTTTGTCATCGGTGGTCTTTTGGGCGCCATTCTGCTATATCTTCTTTTCGACTGGACACTTATTGTTCTGTCGTCTCTTGCGGGCGCCATCTTTATTACCCAAACGATTCAAATCAGCGCCGTCCCTTCTGCAATACTTTTAGCGGCACTGTTTCTAACAGGGGTCATAATCCAAGGCAGCATGCTGAAAAAGGGAAAAGGTTGAACAGAGTCTCACTTCTGATATGAGGATCGATCCAAACTAAATACAGATGGGGGCAGATTTATGCCGAAGCCAAAATGCGGATACTGTGATAGAAAAGTCGCAAAGCGATATTGTCCTGGTTTGGATAAATTGATTTGTCCTCAATGCTGCGGGGAAAATCGCCTAAAAAACATTTCGTGTGATCGGGAGTGTCGTTATCTTGACAATGAAATCTATCAACAAAAACTTCGAGATGAAAAAGAGCTCAGAGCTGAATTGGGGAAAATACCCCATTCTGAACATGACGATATTTTCAAAGAACCGAGAGCTAAACCGGTTGCATATGCGTTTGAGTCTTTTTTTGCTGATTGCTATAAAAAGGGACAGTTTAACCTTACTGATCAGAAAATAGTGGATACTCTTAGCAATCTCTACTTCCACAACTTCAAGGGAAAATCGCCTGATTCTGGCGAGTTTTTTTCGCTGGCTCTGCAGGTTTATGACTACTTGGTAGAGACCAAGAAGCCCAAAGATTTGATATGTACAGTCATGTTGAGAATCATCATTTCGGTGAAAAATATGACAGGGGGTCCATTCGGTCCTTGTGGCTACTTGAATTATGTCAAGAACAACTTACATCCTGATGTGGTGGACAGTGTTGACGGGTATATAATAGAAACAAAGGACGGTAAGAAGAAAGTAGTTTCAAAAAGCAATTTAAATTCAATGTAATAATGATAAAAAGGTCAAACCCACCCTTGACTTATGATCAGAGCAAGCTTGACACCATAATTGCTAACCGTAAAAGGAGAGATCATGACTATTGAAATCGTCCGTGCCTTTTTTGCTTGGTGTTCAGTAATAAACATAGGATTGCTGATATGGTGGTATTTATTTTTCATCCTGGCTCACGATTGGACGTATCGGTATCATACTAAATGGTTCAAAACTTTATCTGTTGATACGTTCGATTCCATGCACTATGCAGGTATGGCGCTATTTAAAATAGGGATACTTCTGCTCAACTTAGTGCCGTATTTTGCCTTGCGGATTGTTGGTTAAGTTTTATTGAATACAGATCCAGATGACGCCTCCCATTACCAGCATCATTCCGGCCAATATGCGCAACCTGAACCGCTCTTGACGAAATAGGAG
>Ga0222636_1000442_pt1 | contig 21916 bp, 16 predicted proteins | sample AntAcemetagen141_FD_179811 | JGI IMG/M metagenome (GOLD analysis project Ga0222636, IMG submission 179811) | Saline water microbial communities from Ace Lake, Antarctica - #141 | ecosystem: Environmental > Aquatic > Non-marine Saline and Alkaline > Saline | place: Antarctica: Ace Lake...
GTTGTGACGACTCATATTTCTCATGCCATCATAATGCGAACCTGGGAATTTGGCGAGACAGATCTCTTAGTTAGTTTTTTCACCTCTGACAAAGGCCGGCTCAAGGGAGTGGCCAAAGGGGCGAGGAAAAGCAGGAAGCGCTTTGCCAATTGTCTTGATCTGCTTTCTCTTGTAAATTTAGAATATGAGCTAAAAAGGGGCAGGGAACTTTATTTCCTCCATTCCGGCAAACTTGTTCATGCGTTTCCCGGGATCAGATCCGATTTTTCATCGCTGTCCTTGGCGAGCTACATGATCGAACTTACCGAGACCCTATTTCCCCTGAGTGTAACTGATAAGGAAATGTTCGCACTGTTAAAGAACGCTTTTCTTGCGCTGAATGAGGGTAAGAGTAATGGGGTTCTCCGCATCCTTTTTGAGGCTAAAGCTATGGCCCTTGGAGGATATAGGATCAACCTGGACAAGTGCTGCGGTTGTGGCAGGCCCTATGCCGGGGAAGGGAGGGCAGCTTTTAAACAGAGTAAGGGGGGCCTCGCCTGTTTGAAATGCGAGCAGGAATCTAAACTCTCGCCCGGGCTTTCCCCGGATAGCGTAAAAGCGTTGAGAGTTATCCAGTCAGCGCCATGGGACAAGATGGAGGAATTTGATCCAAATGACCAAATTATCAGCGAAATCAAGCAAGTCCTTAAATTGCATATTGAATATCGAACCGGGCAGAGATTGAAGACGGCTCAATATTTAGAATAGCTATGGGATATACCGTTGAGAGGGATAAATTGCTTGATCGGATCGATACCATAACCCAGATTTACACGTCACATATTGTGGTTGCTTTTCCCTTGACTCACAAGAGCAATTTCGCTAAGCTCATTTGCCAAAGAAATCAGGGTCTCATCACTTTCTCTATTCTAATTGCTTCAACTGGCCCATAATCAAACCGGGGCAGGTTTTTTATGGCTGAACAACGGCACTTAAATAATGCTCCAATTAGAGAAGCAATAATCGATTTTCGTGTAAAACTTCCATCTGAATTTCGGGTTAGCGAGTTTTTATCCTTAAAAGAACAGATTGGCGATCGATTCCCGAAATTTAATGAACGTCGCTTGTTTAAAGGTGAGTTCAAAATAGCACCAGGTAAGCCTGTTTCAACTACGACTGAGGAGCAGGGTCTCCACGGTTATTTTTTTATAACAGATGATGAAAAGAAAATTGCCCAATTCAGAATCGATGGATTCACATTCAGCCGTCTGACACCATATACCTGTTGGGAGGAGATTTTTAACGAGGCCAAAGGACTTTGGAAGTTGTATGTTGATGCTGCTAATCCACAGTCTGTTGTAAGGATTGCAGTCCGGTATATTAATCAACTTGATATCCCTCTTCCATTAACTGATTTTTCTACATTTCTCACGGCTCCACCTAATATTCCTGACAGTTTATCATGTGTTATAAGTGGTTTCTTGACAAAGATTACGACCGACTTTCCGGAACTCGATATTAAGGCTAATATTATTCAGGCTTTAGAAAAAAGCAAAGAAGCCAATCATATATCTTTAATCCTTGATATAGACGTATATAAATCTCAAGATTTCTCTCCGGATAGTCAAGATATGTGGTCTTTTTTTGAACAATTTCATGAATTAAAAAATCGGATATTTTTCCAGAGTATCACAGAAGAAACAGCGAGGTTATTCGAATGACAACTGCATGCATCCCCATCAATGGTCCCTATCAAAGCCCGTTTTTCTTTTTTTTGAATCCGGGTGTAAGTGAAACAGCGGAAAAACTACGAGATTTTTTAGAATTAACATCTCGGGATTGTTCCATAAGTGTCACAAATGACGATTCTGAAATATTTCAAAATCTTGAGGGCTTAATTGAGTCTTGTTCATCAGATAATTGGGATGGATATGATGCAAAAGCTATTGATTTTGACTCGTATACTGAGGCAACACGATTTGCCCAGGCGCTTCCAAAAACAATCCCCTTCCCTGATATTACAGTCGAACCCGATGGTGAAATCGCATTTGAATGGTACAGACAACCAAGGCGTGTTTTTTCGATAAGTATAGGAAGTCGCAATGTGATTACTTTTGCGGGCCTATTTGGTTTCAATAAGATTAATGGGGAAGAATATTTTGGTGATGAGATTCCTAAGACTGTTCTGGACAACCTTGAAAGGCTTTATTCATCATAAATTTTTGGATAGTCTTGTTGACAATATAAGCCCACAGGAAGATTTAACTCGATACTTGCTGTCCAGCAATCAATTTAGTCCTTCCAACAAGAGGGTAAAGTCCTCTGCATTTTTGCCTCCTCAGAATTTAAAGCTTTCCGTTTTTCGGATTAAGGATCTTTCAAATGTAAACATATGGAAGATAGGAACTGATAAAGTAGCTAATCGAATAAACCCGCCAAAAACCCTACATGCCAGAGCTGATTTTGTGGCTGATGTTGCCATATCTAAAGGCCTTCAAATTATCCCTGATAAACGGCCAATTCGGCACGCAAATATTGTTGGATGGCCCGAGGAAAAGCCAAAACGCAAAGAAATAGCACTTGAGTTAGCCGCTAACGCCCACCTTGAGATTAACCCCTTCAAGAATCCGGTTATGGATTAAGGATTTATCCTCTTCACAAATCATTAAGCACAATTTTTTTAAGAAAAGTCTTTAAGTTTTGACCTTATCTGTCAAAGCCCTCTGTTATCATATTTATCTCACACCCCGGTACTATCTTCCGCCGCTACGGGGCGGGCAGAGAAAACTGAGGCCCTGAGGTTTTATCACCATTCCATTTTTCTCTCTGCGATCTCTGCGTGCTCTGCGAGAGGTCCATTGACTTTGAGAGGAGTTAAGTATAAACAACAGTCAGCAGCATTCCCGAACCAGTTTTCTTCTTTCAACCAAATAGGGAAAGAGGATTTGAAATGATCAGGCATCAAAATCATAGGAGAAGCTGCGCATGACATCATCCAGCCTAAGAACGTCCGGCATTTGGGACAACCACCATCGTGGATCAATTGGTGATTTTCTCAAAGAGAAGATCCTTCAAGGCTCAGATCTTTCGTTTGTCTCCGCTTATTTCACCATTTACGCATATGCCGTCCTCAAGGACCGACTCGACCAGATCAATCATCTTCGATTCCTGTTCGGAGAACCACAATTCATCCAATCACTTGACCCCGACAAAACAGAGAAAAAAACCTTCAGGATTGAGAATGACGCTCTTAAGCTTGAGAACAAGCTCCAACAGAAACGCATGGCGAGAGAATGCGCTGACTGGCTGAAAGCGAAAGCAGAAATCAGATCGGTTATAAAACCGGGCTTCCTTCACGGCAAGATGTACCACATGGACAATAATGGCGTTCAAGAGGCCATCATCGGAAGCTCGAACTTTACGGTACGCGGGCTTGGTCTGGGTGCTTCGGGCAGCAACATCGAGCTTAATCTGGAAGTTGATAGTACCAGAGATCGAAAAGACCTGAAGAATTGGTTTGACGAGGTCTGGAACGACAAGGACCTCGTTGAAGACGTCAAGGCTGAAGTCCTGAACTACCTTTCTCTTTTATACCAGAATCATTCACCGGAGTTCGTTTACTTCAAGACGCTCTTTCACATCTTTGAGGATTATTTGTCGGAGGCAGAACGTGGTGGGCTCCTTGACGAGAAGACCGGGTTTTTCGAATCCGACGTGTGGGACATGCTCTATGAATTCCAAAAAGATGGCGTAAAGGGCGCGATCAACAAGATCCTGAAGCATCACGGCTGCATCATCGCAGACAGTGTTGGCCTGGGGAAAACTTTCGAAGCGTTGGCGGTCATCAAGTACTTTGAACTTCTCAACGGTCGCGTACTCGTTCTCTGCCCCAAAAAGTTGGAGGATAACTGGAAGGTCTACCGCGACAACGATACACGCAATCCCCTCCTCAGAGATCGGTTTGCGTTCACTGTGCTGGCTCATACCGATTTGGGGCGGGATACCTACGAAACTCACAATTGGGGCAATTATGATCTCGTAGTTATTGATGAGTCTCACAACTTCCGCAATAACGCCCGGGGTAAAGTTCAGGAGGATGGCACTCGCAAGATTACGCGTTACGAGTTTCTGATGGAACGGGCTCTTCAGACGGGCGTGGATACCAAGGTGCTGCTGCTCTCGGCAACCCCGGTAAATAACAGCCTCAAGGATTTGCGAAATCAGTTCCTGCTGATCACGCAAGATCAGGACCGGGCCTTCCACGAGTCGCTTGGCATCTACAGCATTGCCCAGGCGATGAAGAATGCGCAGACCCACTTCACGCAGTGGGCGGACCCGAAGAAGAACCCGGAACGTAAGGTCAGCCGCCTGCTCGAAGCCTTGGATTCCACATTCTTCAAACTGCTTGACGAACTTACGATAGCACGGTCCCGTCGACACATCATCAGCTACTACGGGACCAAGGGTATGGGCGAATTCCCCAAGAGGCTCAAACCAATATCCCTTCATCCGGCTACAGACATCAAGGGATATTTTCCGTCCTATGATGACCTGCATGCGGCTATCTCCGAATACAAGCTGACCATCTTCAATCCGTCCGCTTATCTGGAAGACGCCCATGTCAACCGCTACATAAAGGATGGCGAGCAACTGCTCCTTTTCAACGATCAGAGAATACGCGAGTCCTATCTGATTGGCATGATGCGTACAAACTACCTGAAGCGGCTCGAAAGCTCCGTTCACAGCTTCGAGGTGTCAATCGACCGTACGATCAAAAAGATCGACGACCTCTTGGAGAAAATCGACTATTTCGAAGGCAACTTCGATGAGTATACCAGCCCCGACCTGTTCAAGGACCAGGGTGAGGAAGAAGAGGCGGAGCTGCTGGAAAGGCTGATGGTAGGCAAGAAGCTCCCGATCCGGTTGGAGCACCTGAAACGCAAGGAATGGAAAAAAGACCTCAAGAAGGATCGCACACAGTTGATTGCCATCCACGAGAAAGCTGCGGCCGTCACTGCGGACCGTGATGCCAAGCTTCAGGAGTTGAAGCGTCTGATCCAGGACAAGATCAACCACCCACTTAACGACGATAATCGAAAAGTGCTGGTTTTCACTGCTTTTTCCGACACCGCACAATACCTCTATGCAAACCTGAAGGACTGGGTGTCTGAGGAGATGGGCCTGCACTGCGCTCTGGTTACCGGCACCGGTCACAACCGCACCACCTTCAAGCAGGCCGGTTATGCCCGCCAGACCGATTTCATCTCTATCCTGACCAACTTCTCACCCCGCGCCAAGCTCCGTGAGAAGATGCCGAACATGCCGCAGGAGGGTGAGATAGACATTCTCATCGCCACCGACTGCATATCTGAAGGTCAGAACCTGCAGGACTGCGATTACCTGATCAATTATGATATCCACTGGAATCCGGTGCGGATCATCCAGCGCTTCGGCCGAATCGACCGCCTTGGCAGCACCAACAAGCAGATTCAGCTTATCAACTTCTGGCCCACTGACGACCTGAACAAATACATCAACCTCAAGGACCGCGTCGAAGCGCGTATGGCGATGGTAGACCTTGCTGCCAGCGGTGCGGACAACCTTCTCGATCCCGATCAACTCGAAGCCCTGGTTGCTGAAGAACTGACCTATCGTGAGAAGCAGCTCATCCGGCTCAGAGACGAGGTGATCGATCTGGAGGAGATGGACGACAACGTCTCGCTCAGCGAATTCACGCTCGACGATTTCCGGGTTGAGCTTATGAACTTCATGATCAGCAACCGCAAAATACTGGAGGAAGCCCCGCTGGGCCTCTATGCCGTGACACCGACGCTTGATGAAATCAAGGCTGCGACATTGTTTGACAAGAACTGGCACGAAATCGTGAAGCCCGGTGTGATATTCTGTTTGCGGCACAAGAACCCACCGCAGGAGAAACGATCCTCCAATGTTAATCCGTTGGGACGGTATTACCTGCTCTATATCCGCGATGATGGCACCGTCCGCTTCACCTTTACCCAGGCAAAGAACGTCCTTTCTATGTTCCAGAAACTCAGTGTCGGCAAAACCGCGCCGTATCAGGCACTCTGCGATCTGTTTGACCAGGAGACGGAAAGTGGCGCGAAGATGGGGAAGTACAACGGTTTGCTGGCCAAGGCGATCAATGCTATTGTCCGCACGTTCCAAAAACGGACCGCTGCCGGGCTACAATCCGGCCGGGATTTTGTTATCCCCGACAAGCAGGAACAAGCCACCGGTGCCTCTGATTTCGAACTCATCACCTGGCTTGTCATCAAATCAGGGAAGAACTGATGGCTGATCTCAAAGCGCTAATAAAACAGGGTGAAGGCATTTCGGTTGAATTCAAGGAATGCCGGCGCACCCTTAACCGGAATGTATATGAAACCGTTTGCGCGTTCCTCAACCGTCACGGCGGAAGCTTGCTGCTTGGAGTGAGTGATTCTGGTGAAGTAACCGGTGTTGATCCAGACCGTGTTGAGCAGATCAAGAAAGATTTTGTAACGGCCATCAACAATCCGCAGAAGATCAATCCAGCCTGTTATCTGTCAATCGATGAAGTACAGATTGGCGGGAAAACCGTACTTCACATTTTTGTCCCGGAAAGTTCGCAGGTTCATCGCTGTAACGGGCGCATCTTCGATCGAAATGAAGACGGGGATCTGGATATTACCGATCATACATGGTCCGTTGCCGCGCTGTACCGCCGGAAACAGACCACCTACTCGGAAAACAAAATTTATCCGTATGCCACGCTGGAACAGCTCAGGAAAGACCTGATTGCCAAGTGTCGCAAGATTGTCACAATTCGGCATGAAAAGCACCCTTGGGCTAATATGGATGATCTTGACCTCCTCAAAAGCGCTCAATTATATCAAATTGACTCCGAAACAGGCAAAAGCGGTGTGACCCTGGCGGGCATTTTGCTGCTGGGAAAAGATGATGCCATTCTTACCGCTGTTCCCCACCACCGAACTGACCTGATTTTGCGCAAGGTCAATCTTGACCGTTATGACGATCGGGATTTCGTTGCGACCAACCTGATCGAGAGCTATGAGCGTATCATGGCCTTTATCGCAAAACATCTGCCGGATCCCTTTTATCTCGAGGGGACTATGAGCATCAGTATTCGCGACGCCATATTTCGTGAAATCGCTTCCAATATCCTGATCCATCGGGAATACACGGATGCCTTTCCGGCCAAACTGATTATTGAGCGTGGCCGGGTGCGCACCGAAAACAGCAACAATCCGCACGGATTCGGTCTCATAAATCCTGATACATTTTCACCCTTTTCCAAAAATCCGGTCATTGCCCAGTTTTTTCGCGAAATTGGGCGGGCGGACGAGTTGGGTTCGGGGGTGCGCAAATTAATGAAATACGGCAAAGCCTATGGCGGTAGTGATCCTGAACTGATTGAAGGAGACATTTTTCGGATCATTGTCAAATACCCTGATTTTGAAACCCGTCAAACAGACAGAACTGAGTTGAGGCCAGAGTCAAAGGCCCAGTCAAAGGCCCAGTCAGGGGCCCAGTCAGGGGCTATTCTTCAAGCTTTTGACGAACGTCCTCTTTCAGCAAGCGAACTGATTGAAATTCTGGATTTGAAAAGCAAAACAGGAGCTTTTAAGCGCACAATCAAAGAGCTGTTGGATAGGGAGTTTATCGAATACACCATCCCCGACAAACCCAACAGCCGCCTCCAGAAATACCGGCTGACCGATGCCGGGAAACGGTTACTGGAGTCTATGCAGAAATAGTCGAAGGATAAAAATGGAACTGAAAGCACAGATACAACCATGAACACAGACACAAGACAACAAATTGAAACAGCGCTTGGGGCCTTTTCCGGTTCCGACCTGCGCTCCGCCTCCATTGGTCTACTCAACAGCCTGGGTTACCAGAGTGAGAAGACCCTCGATCTCGACAATACACCGGACGCCTTTCTTGCCGAGTTCGACAAACGTGACCGGAAATTCCGCAAGGACAAGGCCCTGTTCGAGCGCTGGAAGTCCGTTGAATTCCTGTTTCAGATTACGGATGACGAGGTGCACAATGCCGGTGGGCAGGGTAGGCTTTTTGATTCCGGTTATAATCAGGGAAACTACCAATCCTATCTCTTCTTCGCCCTTGACCTGGAGAAAAAACACTACACGCGCACCCAGCTCGCAGGTATCACGCGGGAGATTAATCTGCTGTTCGATATGCCCGTTATGCTTCTCATACGTCATCAAAACTCTCTTACTCTTGCGGTGATTGACCGACGTCTTCACCGGCGCGACGAGAGCCGTGATGTCCTTGAAAAAGTCAAATTGCTACGCAGTATGCAGTACACGAAGCCACATGCAGCCCATGTGAGAATTCTCAGCGATCTTGCATTACCGGAGATATTTAGAAAATTCAGATGCCGAAATTTCGCTGATATGCATGCCGCTTGGCGTCAAGTCCTGGATATCGAGGAGCTGAACAAGCAGTTCTACCGCCGAGTTCAGGAATGGTTTTTCTGGGCCGCGCAAATGGTCCGTTTTCCGCACGGGAGCATCGACGATGAAGAACTCCGCAATAGGACAGCGCTTATTCGCCTGCTCACACGTATCGTGTTCTGCTGGTTTGCGCGCGAGAAAGGCCTCGTTCATGATGAATTTTTTGACGCAAATACCCCGGCTCGTGCGCTCAAACAATTCGAGCCCGATTCGGAAACTGATGGCAGCTACTACCTGGCATTCCTTCAGAATCTCTTCTTCCCGACCCTCAGCGTACCCCTTGATCAGCGTGAGTTCCGCAACGGACGCAGATATCGCGGAGCCAACAAGCACTACATGAAGCACGAGTTCTTCCGGCATGAAGCCCTTTTCAAGGACTCAGACGACCTAGGCCGACTGTTCGAAGATATCCCATTTCTCAACGGCGGCTTGTTCGAATGCCTTGATACAGGAACCCGCAAGAAAAACGAAATTCGCGTTGATGGCTTTTCAGACGTGGTGGGAAACCAACCGATGGTTCCCAACATCTTGTTCTTCGGACGAGAAGTCAAAGTAGACTTGAGCGAAGCCTACGATTCACCCAAGAAGTCGGACGCAAAGGTCGATGGTCTATTCCACATCCTCAATGCCTACAAGTTCACGGTTGCCGAAAACACACCCATTGAGGAAGAAGTCGCCCTTGACCCCGAGCTGCTTGGGAGAATCTTCGAGAATCTTTTAGCAGAGTACAATCCAGAGACAGCGAATACTGCACGCAAGGAGACCGGCTCCTTCTACACCCCCCGGAGCATTGTAGACTACATGGTCGATAGGTCGCTTAAGACCTACTTGAAGCAAATTTTGGCCGAAAAGCTTAGTATGCCTGCAAAAGACGCCCAGGTCGGACTTGATATTCTCTTCAGCTATACCGAGAAGGAGCATCCATTCATCGAATCTGAGAAAGTCACCCTCGTTGATGCTATCCACGATATCAAGATCCTCGACCCCGCTTGTGGGTCGGGAGCATTTCCCATGGGCATGCTGCAAAAGCTGGTCTATGTCCTCGAAAAACTCGACCACGGACATGAGCGGTGGAAGCAGCGTATCATTGATGAAACACCCGCAGAAATGAGAGAAGAGACACGGGAGATTCTCAACCGCAGTTCCGCTGACTACAACTGGAAGCTTGGTCTCATTCAACGGTGTATTTACGGCATCGACATCCAGCCCATCGCCGTCCAGATCGCGAAGCTTCGTTGTTTCATCGCGTTACTGGTCGATTTCGAGGTCAATGAGAAGAAAGAGCACAAAGGTGTCCCCGCACTCCCGAACCTCGACTTCAAGTTCGTGGCGGCTGATACGTTGGTCAAACCGCCCGCTATCGAAAACTATGCGCAGAACCTTCTTGGGCTCACCGAGAGAGACCCTTTCTTTGGAAAATTTGCTGAGGCCACAGAATCCTACTTCTTCATCCGTGATCCCACGGTTAAGAGAAAACTCCGAGATCGAATCGAGGCTTTGATTAACGAGAAAATTTGCGAGAACGAAAGTTCTTTAGCGAGACATCGCGGTGATTCGTACGCCAGTGAAGCGACCCGCGAGGCGATTTCCAGCAAAAATAGGGCTGCAATTGAGCAGATTGAGCGCGAGATTATGCTATGGAAGAGCTACCGCTATATCTTCGCCTTTCACAATCAGCACGTGCGCTTCTTCGATATGCGCTATTTCTTCCCCGAGACCAAAGCGGGTTTCGACATAGTGATAGGAAACCCGCCCTACATGCGAATACAGGGAATCCGTCAGCAGGATCCTGTGGCAGCAGATTACTACCAGGCAAACTATGATGCCGCAACCGGTTCTTATGATCTGTACGTTATATTCGTCCAGCGTGGGTTAGAGCTCATCAAGCCATCAGGCGTTCTCAACTATATCATGCCGGACAAGTGGGTCCATGCCGCTTTCGGAAAGGGACTGCGCAAGCAGGTTGCAGCAAACCGTCTGCTGTATCGCCTTATTTCACTCGGTGCACACAAAGTGTTTACAGCATGTACATACTCATCCCTACTTTGGTTTACGCGCAATCCGAACAGAGCTATCCACTATGCACGAATCGACCCACGAAAGGATGAGACCGTTGACCTTGATCGTGAACTTCGAAGCCTCTCCGACGACGGATTCACTGAAATCGGGTATTCCGGGCTTTCCGAGAAACCGTGGATACTTACAGGAGGAAAGTCGAATCAAGTGATGGCCAGAATCCTGGCTCTTCCGCGTCGGCTGGGATCCTGTCTTCACATATTTGTTGGACTCCAGACCAGTAAGGATTCTGTTTACTTCCTTCGCGATGCCAAAGAAGCAGGACAACTTGTGGACGCTTTCTCGCCAGAACTCGGGACGAGGGTCGAGGTTGAGAGGGCATTGGTCAAGCCGTTACTTCTTGGGGATCAGGTGCATCGCTACGAAGAGCTGATGTCGTCGAATATGGTTATCTTCCCTTATGAAGTACCGAAGGGAGGCAACAAACCGAAACTTATGTCACCGGCGAGTATTCAGCAGCGATTCCCAAAAGGGTGGGTGTATCTGAAAGAGTGTGAAGCTGTTCTACGTGGACGTGAACGTGGACGTCTGAATGACGATCCTGAGTGGTATCGTTATATCTACCCTAAAAACCTGGCGTTATTCCGCGAACACAAACTACTTGCCCCTGACATCTCCTTGGGCGGGAACTTTACGTTTGACCGGGAAGGCACCTTTTACACCACAACCACGCTGTATGGGTACATCAAGAAACCTCAAGTATGGGAACGCTATGAGTACTGGATGGCCCTTCTCAACTCCACTGTACTGTGGTTCTACCTGAAAAATTCCGGAGCAGTCCTCGCCAATGGGTATTACCGCTACAAACCCGCCTATCTGAAGGAGTTCCCAATACCGCAGTGTTCAGAAGATCAGGAGGAAGTCATTGTTCGATTAACCAGCTACGTGCAATTCGCAAAGGCAAATTCAGAGAAGAACGATCGTTCAGACATCATCATTGCCTTTCTTGAAAAACTAATCGACGGGTGCATTCTGGAGGTCTACTTCCCGGAACATATGACAGAGAATATGCTCGACCTTATATGCCCTACCGCATCAGTTACGTTGCCACTGCCTGAACCAGATACTGTCGAAGCCCGCTGGGCAAAGCTGACCTCATTCTTTGATCAGGCAAATCACCCCAAGCATGAAATTCGTAACCGACTCATGCGTATGACCATCGACAGCCCTGACTTCCTCGGGGTCATAATGGAGGCCAAGGCGTAAGGTGAAACGTATCCATTCCATTGAGCTGAAGCACTTTAAGGCGTTTCGGGACACACCGCCTATCAAACTGGGCGGAAAGAACCTTCTGCTCTATGGACCAAACGGGAGCGGGAAGTCTTCCATCTTTTGGGCACTCTACACCTTCCTGCAAAGCAGTCAGAAACCTCCGGCAGAAGTCCAGAAATATTTCGCCCCTTCGCACCCGGAAAGCCTGATCAACATCGATATGGCCGAAACACTATCCTCGTCCATTGTGCTGCATATAGGAGAGGAGACTGACGGGACCAGTGCCAGTCCGGTGCGCATCGCCCTAGACGCACACGAGACCCCAGTGCCCGATTTGCAGAAAGCGAACCTTGCAAGTGATTTTGTCACGTATCGGGTACTTTTTCGCTTCTACCACTTCACTAACAGCGAGGAGATCGACCTCTGGCCGGTCTTCTTGCGTGAAATCCTGCCGTTTTGTTCCGATAATCTCGCGGATGTGTGGGCTGATATACACAGTAATGACCCGTACCGCAAAGTGTAAAATGAGAAAGCGTATGAGAGGCCCGCTACGGGGGGAGCCGCTACAAAGGTTTACAATGAATACGAAAATCATCTTAAGGACTTCCAAGTCAGTCTTAAGACCACTCTTGACGACATAAAAAAGGCAGCCCAAGAGTTCTATAGCCAACACTTCGCCCAAGACGGAGAGAAACCACTGAAAATAGCCCTTAGCCTGACTCGTCCGCCAAGCTATGACCGGAAGAAACATGTTCTGACGGTTCCAGAGATTGGCTTGCAAATCACTCTTGGCGGAAAGCCAATACTCCGACCCCAATCTTTCTTGAACGAAGCCAAGCTGACACAGATCGCTCTTTCCGTCCGCATCGGCGCAACAAAAGCGAATTTTCATGAGGCACCGATGAAACTGCTCGTTCTTGACGATCTGCTAATCAGTCTCGACATGAGTAACCGTATGCAAGTGATCAAAATCATCCTATCAGACGAAGACTTTGTCGACTACCAGAAGATCATCATGACGCACGATCGGGGATTCTACCGCGAGATCCGGCGACAGATCGGTACGGAACACGATGGCTGGGTATTTCAGCGACTTCACCTCGAGAACGGGCAATCACCCGCGATAACTCAAGACCTCGATGAACTGATATGGGCAGACGCCCTGTTCCGCAAAGGGCGCTATGATGAAACTGCGTTGCAACTGCGAAAAGCTGCTGAGGAGTTCCTAAGGGATTTCGTGGGCAAAGCGTTTCATGCCGAGAAATTCGTGAGCCTGTCAAAGATGCTGAAGGAAGCGCAGCGCCAGAATGACACGTTCCTGTTGAAGAAGCTGTTCGTAGTCTTAGAGCGTTGGGAGTCAGAAGAGAACGGAGTATTGGAACGTCTTCTCCCTTCTGGTATGGATGACATTACAGGGGATGACAAACTCTCGACAGAAGAGAAGACGCGGCATTGCCAACGCCGCGCGGAGATGCGCAATTTGATACGAGAACTTCACGGGCCGCATCGCGATGCGGCTCGTATTCTAGAGCAGATAGAGGCGATAAAGGACCGCGTCCTAAACCCGGCCGCACATGCTGGTAATCCGCCTCTCTACTCATCGGAGATAGAGGATGCCTTAGGGCTTGTCCGGCAACTCAGAGATGTCCTTTCAGGTAGGGGCGCGAGATAGACGTATGTACCTCTCTGAACTCAAACAATGAGGCCCATAGGTGTCAGGCCTACACAGTTGACAGATATGAGACGGGGGTCTGCCGTTGACTCTTGAGGACTGGGGGTCCATCAGTAAGTAAATAGCTCCTCTAACAGGCAGGAATTACATACAAAAATAGAGCGTTTGAGAGGCATGGTGTAAGGGATAGAGGGTTTTTTATCGGAGCAAATCCAATGCAGTTACAAGACGTTGAAAAACTGATCCGGAACGGCGAGTTTGGCGGGAGATCAAGTCTGCCTTTGACTCTTGCTTTATTTTTGTTAGGCTGACCCCATGTCCAGACCGTTAAGGATTCAACTCTTTCGAAACGTCCAGACATCGGAAGGGCTATTCGGCTGTTGCAGACGATAGTATTTAGGGGGCTGCTGTTGACTGTTGACCCGAGACAACTAAGAGTAAAAATAATGATCCCTCTCTTACAAAAAGCCTTCACGGATAATGTGGTTGATAATGGGGAACGGGGACGTCCTTAAATGATTCAACAACTGTTTGAGGAACTGGGGTCGGAAGAACTAAGAAACACGCATCATTTTATAAGTAAAAGCAATATCCAAAAAATTTGGAGACAGGAATTTATTCTCAATTTTGTTCTTCTGATGGCAGAATGTGAAAACTGAAGGGCACGGGGTTAAGTTTTAAGTTATTGATCGAAAGTATTTATTGTTTAGGCTATGATAGGGATTCTAAATTTTACTGAAGGAGGGTGTCAAACCCCATGGGCCAGGAAGCGAACAAGATCATTTATTCCATGATCCAGGTGAGCAAGAACTATGACAAAAAGCCGGTTTTAAAGGATATCTCAATTTCCTTTTTTTATGGTGCAAAAATAGGCGTTCTGGGTCTTAACGGCTCAGGAAAGAGCTCGCTTCTGCGAATTTTCGCAGGCATTGACAAAGAATTCAATGGGCAGACCAGTATTTCACCCGGTCTTACAGTCGGCCTTCTCGATCAGGAACCGGAGCTGGACAACACAAAAACGGTTCGGGATATTGTGGAAGAGGGACTGCAGGAAACCGTTGCCTTGGTCAACGAATTCAACCGTATCAACGAGCTGTTTGCCAATCCCATGTCCGAGGATGAGATGAACAGGTTGATCGAGCGACAGGGAGAGGTCCAGGAAAAGATTGATGCCCTGGAGGCATGGGATCTTGATTCACGGCTTGAGATGGCCATGGATGCCCTCCGCTGCGCCCCTGGGGAAACACCGGTGAATGTGCTTTCAGGAGGGGAGAGACGGCGTGTGGCACTGTGCAGGCTTCTCCTTCAGAAACCGGATATCCTTCTCCTCGACGAACCGACCAATCATCTCGATACAGAGTCTGTTGCATGGCTGGAGCAGCACCTCCAGCGCTACGCGGGCACCGTGATTGCAGTAACCCATGACCGTTATTTCCTCGATAATGTGGCGGGCTGGATCCTGGAACTTGACCGGGGTGAGGGCATCCCCTGGAAAGGAAATTACTCTTCCTGGTTGGAGCAGAAACAGAAGAGGCTGCAAATTGAGGGGAAGGGAGAAAGCAAGCGCCGGAAAACCCTTGAGAGGGAACTGGAGTGGATTAGGATGTCTCCCAAGGGAAGGCATACAAAGGCAAAGGCGCGGATCAGCGCCTATGAGTCCCTGTTGAGCCAGGAGAACGAAAAAAGGGAAAAGGACCTGGAAATCTACATCCCGCCCGGTCCACGCCTTGGAGAAGTGGTCATAGAAGCCACGAATGTCAGCAAGGCATACGGCGACCGGCTCCTGATGGAGGGCCTCACCTTCTCTATTCCCTCCGGCGCTATCGTTGGCGTCATCGGTCCCAATGGTGCGGGGAAAACCACCCTTTTTCGGATGATTACCGGGAAGGAGCAAGCCACCTCCGGGGAATTCAGGATAGGCGAAACCGTGCAAATGGCCTATGTCGACCAGAGTCGCGACGCCCTTTCCCCTGTAAAGACCGTATGGGAAGTCATTTCGGACGGACAGGACACTATACCGCTCGGCAACAGGCAGGTGAATTCCCGGGCTTATGCCGCAAGGTTCAATTTCGCAGGGAGCGATCAGCAAAAAAAGGTGGGAAACCTTTCAGGAGGGGAGAGGAACCGCGTGCATCTCGCCCGAATATTGAAGGAAGGGGCCAATGTCCTTCTACTGGACGAGCCGACCAATGACCTCGATGTGAATACGTTGCGGGCGCTGGAAGAGGCCCTTGAGAACTTTGGGGGCTGTGCCGTCATCATCAGCCACGACCGCTGGTTTCTCGACAGGATCGCGACCCACATCCTGGCTTTTGAGGGAGACAGCAAAGTGTTCTGGTTCGATGGCAATTATACGGAGTACGAAGCGGATAAAAAGGAAAGACTCGGTGAAGCCGCCGCACAGCCCCACCGAATCAAGTACCGGAAACTTGCCCGAAGGATCTTGGCAGAGTAGCTCCCACCGCGCCATCCTAATATATGACGGAGTCAGCCCGTCTCCCAACCAGAAAGGTAGCGGGTCGCGGGATACGGGGTAAACCCGGACTATTCACTAACGCTCGGAAAAAGCAAATGAGAGCAATACAGACATAGGTGTCAGGCCTACACAGTTGATACAGACATAGGTGTCAGGCCTACACAGTTGACAGATATGAGACGGGGGTCTGCCGTTGACTCTTGAGGACTGGGGGTCCATCAGTAAGTAAATAACTCCTCTAACAGGCAGGAATTACATACAAAAATAGAGCATTTGAGAGTCATGGTGTAAGGGATAAAGGGTTTTTTATCGGAGCAAATCCAATGCAGTTACAGGACGTTGAAAAACTGATCCGGAATGGCGAGTCTGAGACTGTCGAATTCAAAAAATCCACTGGTCAGCGCACAACTGCCGCCAAAACTCTTTGTGCCATGCTGAAAGGGACAGGGGGTATGGTTCTCTTTGCCGTAACCGGCAAGGGCAACCCAGCCCAGCTGACGCTGTTGCATTTCATGGAAGGAGGGCCTGGGGATGAATGAACTTGCGCCCAAAGAATCCGGCGGAGAGTTTCTGCTGTATCAGACAGAAGACGGGCAGGTGAAACTTGAAGTTCGCCTTCAAAATGAGACCGTCTGGCTCACCCAGCAGATGATTGCGGAACTGCTCCAGACGACGATCCCCAATATCAGTATGCACATTCGGAATATCTATGCGGAAGGAGAACTAACCCCGGAGGCAACTATTAAGAAATTCTTAACAGTTCGTCAGGAGGGGACCAGGGCTGTCCGGCGCGAACTGGATTATTACAGGCCCAATATGGGATTGACCAGTTGGAAAGGCGATGAAGTGCGCAAGACCGATGTCTCCACCGCTAAAAACTACCTGAAAGAAGAGGAAATCGATGAGTTGAACCGGATTGTGGTCATGTGGCTGGATTTTGCCGAAGACCAGGCCAAACGCCGTAAGCAAGTGTTCATGAAGGATTGGGAACAGAAACTGGACGAATTTCTCCGTTTCAATGACCGCAGTGTGCTTCCCAATGCCGGTAAGGTGACCAAGAAGTCGGCCGAGGGATACGCCAAGGCGAAATATGAAAAATTTGATGTTAGGCGCAGGGAATATAAAGAGTCATTAGCCGAAGCGGAATACGTCGCGCAATTGGAAAAAGCGGCTAAGCTTCTCCCTGTCAAAAAGACAAAGGGGAAGAAAAATGCATAGACCGCGCATAATTAGGAAATGGTCTTGGGGACGGTGATCGGTAAATAACCAACTCTTGTATTCCGGACGCGGATTTGCGCAGATTGCCACAGATCAAGAATAAGAAAATCCGTGTCATCTGTGTTTATCTGCGTCCCAACAGAATTAGCACGAGAAAGGAGGGTAGAAACATGGTTCGAAGCATCAAAATGGTTATTATGGCAATGGCACTGTTCTTCTTGGTATTGGTTGGCGCCACCGATGTTTACGCTCAATTCGGCTTAGGCTCGTCAAAAATTCAACAACAACCAGAACATAAATCTTTATCATCCGACAATGGTAGATTTGTTTTTGGGCAGATATCCGGTTCCAGCAAGGACCAGTTTATGCTTGATACGGCTACAGGCCGGTTATGGCGAATCGGAGAGAGTGGAAAACTTGGAACATTTTTAAAATGTATTCCATATCGCAATGCAAAAGGAGATTGCACTATTCTGCCTGAAGATATCTCAGATGCGGCACCAAAGAAGTCAGGGGATAAATAGTGATGGTCTCGTAAAAAGTCTCCAAGGCCGTCACTCCCACGAAAGCGGGAGTCCTTAAGCGGGTGATTTTCCTGGATTCCCGTTTTCACGGGAATGACAATAACGGGTGCTTTCTGACTTTGTACGAGTTTATAAATAGTGTCTGAACAAAAAATCTTAGTTTTCGTTTGGACACTACATAATAGCTCATACACAAAAAAGACACCATGCCTCCTCATAGACGTGATGCCTTTCAAAAATCATTTCTTATGAATTACAGCTTGGTAACGTTCTTGGCCTTAGGCCCACGGTCGCTTTCTTCAGTCTCGAAGCTTACCTTGTCACCTTCATTGAGCGTTTTGAATCCAGTCATATTAATCGCTGAATGGTGAACAAACAGGTCTTGACCATCTTCCTGCTCAATAAATCCAAACCCTTTTCTCTCGCTGAACCATTTTACAACTCCTTCTCCCAAAGCGCCAACCTCCTTTCTCAAGTTTTTGGCATGGTCACACGCCCAAGGTCGATCCTCTGGCAAAAGACAATGATTCTTCAGAGTAAACTCGACCTGCAAATGCAGCCAGGCCATTAGCATGGCTTATCGTATTATAGGGTTCTATCAGGGGTCAAGAAAAAAATCAGCGGTTCTCAGCGTGGCGAGGCCTTTGAAAAATGCTCAATTTCGTTCAAGATCAAGGCGCGTGAGGATTTTAACCATAGGAATATACTAAATATTTCGAGGATTAAAATCTGAACGCAACGCAGAGATTGGGCGCAAGGGGGCGTTTTTCAAAGATCTCGTGGCGTTTCTTCAGTTTGCTGAGGTCCTTTTTTCTTCTCCCGCCTTCTTTTCCAGGAGTTGATCCAAGTTTGTAAAAAAGGCAGTGTGCTGCCACTCCGGGATTACATAGACCCAGGGGCTCACCTGGGCATTTTTTTCTGTTGCCTCAGCAGTTAGTTCTTCCTCACTTTTTTCTGTAGCAGGCTCCTTCTTCCCGGATGAGGCGGCTTGAGCTTTTTCCCCTTTCACAGGGCCGGGTCTTTGATAATCCACTCCAATTCGCAAATAGCAGGGCGTGGTCCCTGAGCAGGTCTTCCCTGGATAGACACGATAGGTCAACCCGTTAAAAAGATGGTACTCCAAGAGAGGAGAAGTTTCCTTCTCAATCGATTCCGGCGTGGCCGAGGGGTTTTCCACGTCCTCGATCTGGAGCGAGGATAAGGCATTCGACAGCCGGTTGAGAGAAGATTTCTTGATTTCCTGGTTGTTCGACGGATCGATCAATTCAAAATCCTTTCCTTTACCGGCCCGTTCAAACCTATAATGCACCTGTTTTCCACCCGGTCCCATGCACGAAATCTTTTTAATCTCCTGGGCATCAACCTTAACAGGGCTTTTTGCCAGCCAGGCCGATGGTCCGGTCTCAAAAGATGAAAGGATCGTGTCGATTAGATAAATCTCGGGTCCCTTGCTCAACATCACATACTGGCCGTCAGGCATCTTTTTCTCTTTCCCTTTCATCCTGGTTTTACCTAACAAGATGCCCAGCACAGGCTTCCCTTCCTTATCCTTCATCCGTATCCTGCTCCCTCTTCCATCTTCCGGGGTCTCGCTGTCACCGGGGGATTTCAGGGACAGCCGCTTAAGGATCTTCTCAGAAGACTCAAATCTGCGTCCAACTTTTACTTGTTTTAAAGTTCTCACAAGGTCGGAGATCTTCGAAAAATCAGCAGGGTATCCGAAACGCTCTTCCACGACCCACGAGTCCCCCTTTTTCATCAGGGAAACAGTGTTCGACGGTGTCTCGATGACAATGGAAGCGACCTCATTGGCCGGAAGCTGTTCTATCAGATATGCCCCCATCTCTCCTGAGGAAGAGGAGCTGTTCTGTAAATGGATGATCAGGGCTCCTGCTCCCGCAAGCACCCCCAGGACAATCAACAGAATAACAAGGGTCTTTATCTTCATTTTTTCTTGAACTTCCTTTGTTTGTAAATGGCAAAACCTATCCCAATCAGGGAGACCAAAAAGGGCATAAGGAATATGTTGATCCCTTTGAGTGTGGCGCCCAAGGTCTCGATGCTGGCCCGAAGATTTTTTCGAACCTGTTTCAGTTCCCGGTTGATTTTTTGCCTCTGCGCCTTAAATTTGGCAACCTCGGCCTCCTGCTCGGGACTGATAATCGTTTTTTGAGATACATCTTTCTGTTCCTCAAGCTGACGGAGCTTCTGGGTGGTCTCCTCCATCTGTTTGACGAGTTCCTTCTCCTTTGTCAGCCAACGTTCCTGGGCCTTTCTTTTGAGTTTCACTACCACTGTAAACGGTCTTTCAAATTTGCCCCGGGACCTGAGTCCGATCAGATCGTCGCTCCCGGTCAGGATCTCAGAGGCATTGGAGAGAAAGTTGAGATTGTCGTTGAACATCTCCGAGATGGCAAGTCCGAAGAGATTTCTCCGCTGGACATAAAACTGGTCGGCCAACATATCGGCATCAGAGACAATAATGATGGTCGCCGGCTTTTTCCCCTCCTTGATATGTGCGCCTTTTTCTTCCTCAGGGGTCTTTGAATCGGGTTCCTTCGATGCGGGCCGTCCTGCAGGGAAGGCCGTCTTAAATTTACCCCGGATGCGCACTACAATATTGAACCGTTCTCCTGCCGGGACAAAATCTTTCTTGATTGCGCCCACACCCAAGTATGCCTTGAAGGCATCCATAAGGGCAGAATTCTTACTGGAGTCAACCAGCGTTTCAAATTCGGAATCCACGTCGCCGGACTTTTTAATAGCTCCGGCTATGGGGAAGAGCATGCTCTCCAGCCCCGCCGTAATAACGGCATCTTTGTTAAAGGCCCCGCCTCTTGCGGAGATCATCAGGGGGTTGTCTTCCATACTGTTATTACCGGTCCTGACCCGGGTCGGTTGATCAAAATCGGCAACTGCCTGAGTGGAATCCATGGATACTCCCCATGCCTTGAAGACCTTGTCCAAAGAGGCGCCGGAAGAGCGCATAAACTGCTGCTGACCCTGGCTTCTGTCTGAAACGCATAAGGGGTCCACGAAGATAAGGGCTTTTCCGCCTGAAAGGACATACTGGTCAATGGCGTATTCCAATTGGGGCCTTAGATTTTTTGGGAATATAATTAGGAGAAGATCGAGCAAGGGATCGATCTTTTGGACCGAGGGATTGATCTGCCGGACATCATATATCTTCTTCATCTCTGTTACAAAAATCCACTCTGCCCCGGGCCCCTGACCCGGCATGGAAGGCCTGCCGCCTGTCCCGAAAATCGGAAGACTGCTGATAATCGCCACTACTTTTTTTTCCGGTGACTGAAGGCCTTGAATGATACTGGTGAGGTCGTATTCCAGTATCTGCTCTTTGGCAGGGTCCAACCATTCAATGACATCTTCCTGATCTGCAGAGACAAAAACCAGCCCGCAATAAATCTTGCCTCCCTGGGTTCCCATCGGGTGTATCCCATACTTCTCCGCCCATTCCTCTTCGTCAGAGTCGGGCCTTGGGTCATATATCTCCACTTTGATCTTGCCTTTACCGGCATGCTTGTATTCAGAGAGAAAATCCTTTACCTCTTTAGCGTAGATCTTGATATTTGCCGGGATGTCGGGGTTGCTCTGGGAGTAAAAGAATTTTATGGTGACCGGCTCAGATAGAGACGAAAGGATATTCTTCGTCCCGTCAGAAAGAGAATAACTGTTGTCTTCAGTGACGTCCCAGCGGATATTAGCATAGGAAACAATAATGTTTACAAAGATCAGGATGAGGAAGAGGGCCACCAATCCAGTGACGGACAGGAGCGTCTTTTTATAATCGTAACCTTTCCCTTTAGCCATTCTCCGAGCCTCCTTCAGCAATGTATTCTTGGTAAGTTCTCAAAAAGTCCGGGGTTGATGGAACTCTCAAACGAACCTTTTCGCAGTGAAACGTGATGCGTGATGCGTGAAACGTGATGCGTGATTCACGTTTCATGAATTTATGTCCTCATTCCTGCTTGTTGCGAACATATCTATTTTTTACTCTACCTGGGGATTGAGAAATTACATTTTTACCGATAATAATCTAAAAGCATTTGGTTCTTATTCGTTAACTTTAGGCAATTTAGCTCACTTTAGGCATTTACCATTCTGGTACTATGTAGTGTCTGAAGCGCATAATTAATTGATATTACAAGATGTATCTTCTGTTTTTTTGTGTATTTTGCGCCTTTTTGCGGCTATATCAAATTTCAAGCCGCTCCGCGGTTCTGCAGTATCACACCGT
>Ga0222636_1000443_pt1 | contig 21850 bp, 17 predicted proteins | sample AntAcemetagen141_FD_179811 | JGI IMG/M metagenome (GOLD analysis project Ga0222636, IMG submission 179811) | Saline water microbial communities from Ace Lake, Antarctica - #141 | ecosystem: Environmental > Aquatic > Non-marine Saline and Alkaline > Saline | place: Antarctica: Ace Lake...
GCTCAGAAGCCTCTCATCGGTTTTCTTTATCAGGATGAGATCTTAGAGGTCTTTCAGTCTGTCGATCTGAGGACGAAAGAGGGGTTCAGGGATTATGCCCTGCTCCACTTGCTCTATGACTCAGCGGCCAGGGCCACTGAAATAGCAACGTTGAATCTGGATTATTTTGACCCTCAAAAAATGACTCTCGCTATCCTGGGAAAGGGAAATCAGTTCCGGCTTATACAGCTTAAGCCTAAGCCCTCTCATCTCCTCCAGCTATATATCAGAAGATACCGTATCTCTCCGCAACCCCCATATCAAGACCGGCTCTTTATCAATCAACGGGGAGAGGAACTCACCCGTCATGGCATCTACCGTATCTGCAAAAAGTATCTCGAAAAGACCCTATCTCCTAAACGTCTCAAGTATATCAATCCCGTCCATAGCTTTCGTCACAGCCGGGCCGTTGACATGCACTATAGTGGCCATGCCATCACCGACATCAAGAACCATCTGGGACATGACAATATCCAATCTACCACCCTATATTTGCATCTGGATCTCAATCGAAGGCGACATATCCAAAAGCGCTTTATCCGGTATATGCAATCCGTCCTGACCGACGATTCAAAGATAGAGGAATTACTTCATTGGGAAAATGAGGGGGACTTAATGGTTTGGCTCGATAGTTTATAGCGGGGGCAGGCAAACAATAGCCCTTTACGGAGAGGTGTGAATAAGGTAAAATTATTATGTTGTCGGTTGAAGAGACAGGTTCCTCGAAATGTACGATAAACCATTGCTTTTATTGTTGAATATGGATATCCCGTGGCGAAGATGGAAATAGACTTGTTTTCAATGGGTTACGGCAACTCACAACATAATGCACGTAAGTCAAACCTGAGGATAATGCCAGATACCGAAGAAGGCCTGACCATGTTGTATCATTTTTCAAGGCCAGAATCAGTAGTGGCCAGGTATCGGGTTTCTCCTTCTTTATCCTCGTAATAATTCACCATAGTGATGTCAACCTCCTTATGTTGCTGAATTTTCCATGAAATTCCAAGACACCCCTATGAAGCCATCAGGGAAAATGTCGCGAAACAGGGATTTTCATAACTCACCTCTATCCTATTCATTTTAAGGCGTCTTTCAAATCTTTTCCAGAAATGAACTTGCGGACCCATTTTGCTTTGATAGTGATCTCTTCTCCTGCTCGTGGGGTTCTTCCTTTTCAGGCCTTTCATGTTTCCACCTTAAATGGCCCCAATCCAACCAGCACAATCCTACCCTTGCTTTTCAATGTCTCTGTAATGGATGAGAAAACGCAATCCACCACCGCATGAACCTCTCTTCTGGGTCTTAACGACTTTGGCTAATGGAGCCACCCATGATCGGGGTTATGGAGCCACGAGTAAGTGGCTGAAAACAGGTCTCAGTAATTACCAAAATTAGCGTATTTCACCTCCCTTTCACAAGTGTTGATTTTGAAGTTTTTGAAGTAGTAAATTTTTCCATTTTTGGCATGGGCCTTGGCGCTCGAAAGCTCTTGCCTTCGAGGACGACAGTGTAGGCTCCATGGTGAAGCCTGTCTTAGCAGGTCCCAGGAGTTTGTTTGGGAAAGCGTCCGTCCACTCTGGGATATCGAGGTTGGAGGTGACGATGGTGCTTGTTCTTTCATAGCGTTCTGAGACGAGATCATGAAAGTCTTGATCCTGAGAGTTTTTGAGGGGCTTCAGGCCAAAGTCATCGATAATGAGGAGGTCAACGCCTGATAATTTTGCGAACTGTCTGTTATGAAGATTGGGGTATTTTGCTGACGGAGATTGTCGGTGCAATTTCATATTTTTCCGGATGAATGGGAGGCGGACAGAACTTATATGCCTTACGCATATAAGTGTAAGAGGCCGCCAGACGCCATTTCCAGCCCGGCTGAAATCGAGCGATACGCCTGAGAATATTCGGTAATTTGTACGTTTCTCGAACGGCCCAGAAATAGCCGTTCTGCAACTCTTCCGATGTCATGTTCTTAGGTTGAATGACTGAATGGCAGACATCGTAATTGGCCCAGTCGCGATCAATAATGCGGCCTTCGTTCTCCATTCTCTCATAGAGTTTGGTTCCTGGAAAGGGGGTAAGGATATTATAAAGAGGGATGTCGATCCTTGCAGTGTTCACAAAGTCAACGGTTTTTTTGAATACGCTCAGGTCATCCCCATCCATGCCAAAGATGAAACTACCCATGATCGTGATTCCCCGTCGGTGCAGTTCCAGGACTCCTTCCGCATATTTATCGGGCTTATTGAAACGCTTGCGCATGGAGTTCAGGGTGTCGGCTGTTATGCTTTCGAAGCCGATAAAAGTATAGCAGCCTCCCGCGGCTCCATAGAGATCCATAAGCTCTGGATCCGTGGTGATGGTGAATGATGTCTGCGCCCCCCAGGTGATGTGCAGAGGAATGAGGGCCTTGAACAGCGACTTGGCGTAGGCAGGATCACCGACCAGGTTGTCATCCAGAAACATCCAGAACCGATCGGGTCTGCTTTTGATTTCATCCACAACTTCCACCACGGGACGAATACGGTAGCTGCGTCCGAAAAACTTTGTAACCGTACAGAATTCGCAATTGAACGGACAGCCGCGGGTGGCTTGAATAGTGGATGGAACTGAGTACATCTCCTGATCCAGCAAATCGCGGCGGGGGATGGCCATGTTGCGCATTTCTATGACTTCGCTATTTTTATATATTTTCTGTTTCGCGCCCCCGTTGGCGATTTCCTTCAGGATTTGGTGCCAAAGCCCCTCGGCTTCGCCCACAACGACAAAATCGGCGTGCTGCAGGGCCTCCTCGGGCAGGGCCGAAGTATGATAGCCGCCGATGACAACGGTTTTGCCGCACCTGCGAAATGAATCGGCCATGCGATAGACATGCGGAATCTCGCAGCTCATCCCGGTAAACCCTACAAGATCCCAATCCTCATCGTAATCAGGCTCGCTGAGACGGGCATCATGGATGCACACCTCATGTTCGTCAGGGGTGAGAGCTGCCAGGGTTGTGAGGGTAACCCTGGCAAAACCTGCCTTGCCGCTTCTGGAAATCTGACCCATGAAGCCGCTGGATTTTGGTTGAACGAGTAATATTTTCATCAAAGTGTAATAATCAGAAATATTTTTTATGAATTTGATAGATGGAAAAGAGGGAGGCTTTGTTGAGTTGGTTGAGTTGGTTGGTTGATAAGACCTCGCTTTTTCTGGGAAGGACTATAGAGAAATTCCCATTGTGCGTCAAGGAAAAAGAAACTACAACATATGTGGCATTACGCTGGATTGGAGTTCTGAGGTTCTTCAGGAATATGGGTTGGAATAAGATAGGGCCTCAAGGAGTGGAAATAATTGGAAATTGACGTCATTTGGGCCTAATCCAGACACACCACACCATATAGGTCCTTTGGCCGGTTTTGAAAAATCATGAGGCATATGCCTCAATTGGATACTCAGGATCGTGAAAGAGATAATCGTCACAGGGAGGGGCCTGAGAATCTAACTTAACTGGGTGGGTGGTTAGCGGTGGGGCACGAATTTGGTGGCGGCATTATCTGAAAGAGATTTTCCTTTTCCGAGCCATAAAACCTGGAGGGGAGTAACCACAACATCTTGCTGGTGCGCTTTTCTTAGACTGTTGATCCAAATGTGAAAGATAGCCTATATGATACTTGAATCCACTTCCCATCAAAATTATTTTGCATACTAACTAATCTGCAATATTTTTTGATTGCAGATAGCTGCTATAAAGCTCAACCAACGAAAACGTTGACATAATGGCTCAATATCTCATCCGGGCAAGATTGAATTGGCCATTATACACATTGTCCAATGCCACTACATCTTGTGGTCGTTCCCCTGATGGGCTATCTTCACATGATGCTGGACTTCCTATATTATACTGGAATTTCGACCCCACGCAGGAGCGCAGAAGAGTACATCTGGTAGTCCTAACCTGTTGCGTGTCTGAAAAGTTGCTCTTTCTGTTTGTTGACTTGGACTCCATGGGTTTCCAACCCGGTTCCCCCTTGAGCCTCCTGGAAAGGGGTTTTACCCTGAGTGACTACCAACCCGCATTGGGTTACATAGCACCATGGAGGGAATTTAGCCTGATTGGTTAGCCTACAGCTCTAAGGCGTTTATTTATAACCCCTTCAGATTGTTGTAAAATGAAGGTGAGCCGATAGTTCTTACAACGGTACGTCCCGGGGAGCCAAGAATATCAAGGCCCAGTCTTCTCAGGTTGGGCCATAACCTCTCCCTGCAAAAATCCATACCTGATTCAGATTTGTATTTGATTCACTGATTTCTCTATACTTTTCGCCCATTTTACCCTAAAATGAGTTTTTGTTCTCCGGTATTTGATGGTTTTGCAAGAAGCCAAGAGATGAACTTCGCTGTGTGTTTCTTGTATTGTGCGTTTCGTGTTTGGGAATGTAACAGTCTGACATCTATGGATATGTTTGTATTGGTCCCCGGACACGCAATGAATTCGAATGGTTACGAATTCATCATCTTAAATCTTTTTTAAAAGGAGGAGAAAATGTTTCAGATATTAGACGGAAGCGAAGGAAATGTGATGGGTGTTGAGATTAGCGGTGAGTATACAAAGAAGGATGTGGAAGAACTGGAAAAGATATTTGAGGACAAGGTTGGCGAAGGACATGACCGTTTAAATCTTCTGTTCAAGATTGACAATCTGAACATAGGCAAAATCCATGTAAACGCCTTCATAGAGGACTCCAAGTATGCACTGAAGCATATGGACCAAATGCGTCACCTCGCGATTGTAGGAGACAGTAAGCTGGAAAAGGTCCTTGTTGAATTAGACAACAAGCTGTTCGGAAAGAAGAAGGAAGAACTCATTGAGAAATACTTTGATGTGGCGGATATAGACAAGGCATGGGAATTTGTCCGCAGTTAAAGAGGATACTCAGAGAGGGGGAATTCCACACACCTGAATTCCCCCTTTCTCAACAATCGAGCTGCCTGCCTTGGATAGACCTGTGGAGTTAGGGCTATTCGAGGTAAGGCTTTCCATAGGCACCATTAAACACCTTTTCATATTGCAGGTCTTTTTTGCTTCGAGGCGGTTTTTTTTCATATTTTCGAATGCTCCGGAAAAAACTCATTCCTTCAGACCTCGTTCAGCAAGGACTCACCCTTCAAAGTCGTTGCCCCTGGGCTGGAATTGTGCGGTCTAAAGGGATCCCCCTCTTTTCCTCCTTTTTCTCAACGGATTTTCAACTTGAACGCCGCGAATCACCTGTCCGTCATTTAGATTTTCGGACCACAGCTTTTTACTTGGTTGCTGTATTGAAAAAGTTTAGTCGGTATGGCAAGATACGGGCGGTTATCAAACCAAGCGCCCAATATAAGAGAGCGGCGTAAGGCGCCTGATAGATGCCGTAATGGAATATGAGAGGGGCTAAGAGGAGGTTTATCCTGAAGAACAAGGGAGCACATGATGAGTAGGTCAAGAGAGATTCTCAAGAGCGTATTCGGGTTTGATGAATTCAGGCCGCTTCAGGCAGACATTATTGAAAGTGTCCTGAGGAAGAGGAATAGTCTTGTCATCATGCCGACGGGCGGTGGCAAATCTCTGTGTTATCAAATACCCGCCTTGATTTTTCCAGGGTTGACCATTGTTGTTTCTCCTTTGATCTCGTTGATGAAGGATCAGGTTGAACAGTTAATCCAAATGGGCGTTCCTGCCGCGGTTTTGAACAGTTCGTTAAGCCTTGAGCAATACCGGCGTAATGTGGAAAAGGTAAAGCAGGGAAAAATTAAACTGTTATACATGGCGCCGGAGGCCCTGTTAAGGCCGAATATGCAGAGTCTGCTCTCCTCGCTGACCATAGACTGTCTCACCATTGATGAAGCCCACTGTATTTCCGAGTGGGGCCATGATTTCCGTCCGGAATATCGGCAATTGGTTGAGGTCAGAGAGCGTTTTCCCAATGCTGTATGCATTGCACTGACCGCCACGGCAACACCCAGGGTGAGGGAAGATATTAAGAATAGCCTCCGGTTCAAGGCCGTGGACGAATTTTTGGCCAGTTTTGACAGGGAAAACCTCCTTATACGTGTGGTCTTCAAAAATGAGCCTTTTGAACAAACCGTTCACTTTATTGAGAGGTTCCCGAAGCAGTCTGGGATTATTTACTGTTTCTCGCGCCGGCAGGTGGATGAGCTTTATGGGGCGCTTGAAAGAAGGGGGTTTTCTGTCAGGCCCTATCATGCCGGCATGTCCGACAGGGATCGGAACAAGAACCAGGAGCTATTCATCAAGGATGAAGTGCAGATTATGGTGGCGACCATCGCCTTTGGTATGGGGATTGACAAATCGAACGTCCGCTTTGTTGTTCATTATGATATGCCCAAGAACATTGAAGGCTATTACCAGGAAATCGGAAGGGCAGGGCGCGATGGCCTCCCTGCAGAGTGCCTGTTGCTGTTCAGCTACGGGGATATACAGAAGATCAAACATTTCATCAATCAGAAAGAGGGTCACGAGCAGCGTGTGGCAAATATTCATCTCAATGCACTGGTAGGGTTTTTAGAAACTGAAGCCTGTCGCCGCATCCCCCTTCTGCATTATTTCGGGGAAGAATATGGCAGAAAAAATTGCAATATGTGCGACAACTGCCTGATAAAAGAAAAGGATCTAAAAGATATCACCGTTGCCGCACAAAAATTTCTGTCTTGCGCAAAGCGGACCGGTGAGCGGTTTGGGGCAGGCCACATTATTGACGTGTTGCGCGGATCTCAGGCAAAGAAGGTGCTGAAGTTCGGGCATCAACGTCTTTCAACCTATGGGATTGGAGAGGAATTCTCAAAAAAACAATGGTTCCATCTGTCGAGACAGTTTATCCAGAAAGGGCTTATGGCTCAGGACATGGAATTTGGAGGCCTGAGCCTCACGGCCAAGGCATGGGGGGTCCTCAAGGGAGAAGATGAAGTCTTTGGCCTGCTTCAGGAAGAGAGGGTTGATCGAAGCCCGGAAGAAGATGTCCTTCTGGATTACGATCGGGATCTGTTTGAAATTCTCCGAAAGGAGCGAAAGAGGTTGGCCGACCTGTCAGGGGTCCCTCCATATGTCATTTTCTCTGATAAGAGTCTGGTTGAAATGGCGACCTATTTTCCGCAGAGTGATGGGTGTCTCTTAGATATTCACGGCGTTGGAACGGTAAAGCAGAAAAAGTACGGTCCGGTTTTCTTGCCTATCATCCGGGAATATTGCAGCCTTCATCACATTGAGGAGCGCATAAAGAGTACCAGGAGGGATAAGAAAAAAAGACCACCATCAATAGCTAAGAAGAGACATGAAATCATTGGAGAGGGTTTCAACGCCGGCCAATCCTTCAGCGGGATAATGAAGGATTTCAGTATAAAGAGGGCTACCGTTTTGGACCACCTGTACAGGTATTTCCAGGATGGAAACAGTATCATTGAATCAGATGAACTGATCGCCCTTTCGACGGTTTCTCCTGAACAAAAGCAATTTATTTTTGACAGGTTTGAGGAGTTCGGAACTGAGCGTTTGAAGTCTGCTTTTGATTCGCTCGGTGGTGAGGTGGATTATGAAGAACTGAAAATCCTTCGGCTCTATTATATAGGCAAAAAAGGCCTTACAGAAGATGTGCATAAGGACGCTACCGTCACAGACCTGGTTATTAAAGAGATCGTTTGTCTTGCGAACTCGCGGAAGTACTCGGGCCGGTGTGTAGCAGGAAAGGAACTACTCGGAGATCAAATCGGCAGGTGGGTGAGACCGGTAAGCAATTGTGAAACCGGTGAGCTCTCCATAAAAGAGACAATCTGCGAAAATGGGAAGTCCCCTGAATTGTTAGATGTAATTGCCATACCGCTGTCAAGACACGACCCTCATTCCTATCAAACGGAAAACCATATTGTGGATAAAGGCCTATGGATCAGGAAGCAACAACTCCCCCTCTCGTTTTTGCCAAAACTATGCGACCAGGTGGATTCTTTGTGGATAAACGGATATCATAGCAGGAACGGACTGAATGACAGGATACCTGAAGAGACTGTAAAGGAAAGGGTCCGGTCATCTCTCCTCTTTATCAAACCTGACAAGGCCTCTATCACTGTCGAAGAAGGCCCAAATCTACTAAAAAGGGTACGCTCCAGGTTCCGTTTCGCAGGAGAGGAATACTGGCTTTCGGTTACAGACCCCGTGATTGAAAACGGGTATTTCGGTGAAGAGACAGGCCAATACCCTATCAATAAGAAAGATATTTATTTTACTGTCAGCATCGGAGAACCGTACGAGGGTTACTGCTACAAATTAGTGGCAGGGATTATCTTTTGATTGGCGATGAAATATTGTCAATTTCTGTTCCGGAAAGGAAGACACTGATCAACGCGGATTACCAAGATAAAAAAATCCTGTAGATCCTGTAAATCTGCGTCCCATCAAACAAAACTGGAATTTGAACACCAATGCCCAATGCCCGATGGAGATAAGAATGAGGGAATTATTTACAATCGGACACTCGACGCACACAAATGAAAGATTTGTGGATCTGCTACGGATGCGCGAGATCATGGCGGTCTGTGATGTGCGGTCCGATCCCTACAGCAAGTTCAATCCGCAGTTCAACCGCGAAACCCTGCAAACGGAACTGAAGAGGTATGGGATCGCTTATGTTTTTTTAGGAAAAGAATTAGGCCCGAGGAGCGATGCCCCGGATTGTTATGTGAATGGTAAAGTCGATTATAATCGTCTTTCGCAAACAGGGCTTTTTCAGGAAGGGTTGGGAAGAGTGCGGCAGGGGATGAAGTCCTATCGTATCGCCCTGATGTGTTCTGAAAAAGACCCGATTATGTGTCACAGGACCATACTGGTCTGCAGGCACCTCCGTGTTAAGGGCATGAGGATAAGACATATCTTAGATGACGGTTCTATTGAGGAGAACGATCTGGCAATCAAGAGGCTGATGGAGCTGTTGAAGCTGCAGGAAAGAGACCTCTTCCATTCTCCTGAGGAGATGATTGAACGGGCCTATGATGTCCAGGGTGACAGGATTGCCTTTGTAAAAAAGGATGGGGACGATTCATCAAATAATGGAAAGGGGAGGGATGAATAAAGTGAAGCTCTTTACCATAGGGTTTACAAAGAAGTCGGCTGAGGTCTTTTTTACAAAGCTGTCCAAGGCCGGTGTGAGACGCGTTATAGATATACGTCTAAACAATGTGTCACAGCTTGCCGGTTTTGCGAAGCGGGATGACCTCAGGTATTTTCTGAGGACCATATGCAATATCGATTATATCCATCTCCCGGAGCTGGCTCCCACAAAGGAGATTTTGGAAGCGTATAAGAAGAACAAGGGTGACTGGTCGGTTTATGAGAAAGATTTTATGGCTCTATTGGAAGAGAGAACCCCAGAGGAGACCGTTTCTAAGGAGGTATTTGATGGCAGTTGCCTGTTATGCAGCGAGCCGGAACCTGATAAATGCCACCGTCGACTTGTGGCCAAATACCTGAGTGAAAAATGGGGAAATGTGGAGATTGTGCATATATGACAACCGTTTCGTTATGAATAAGACAAACCATAAACCGATGTTGCGCTTTCTGATGGTGCTGACCATCTGCTCTACAATAGGGTTACAGGCATGGTTGACACTGTTTAACAATTTTGCAGCGGACCAGGTCGGCCTCACAGGCAGAGAGGTCGGGGTGATTCAATCGGTTAGGGAGATCCCCGGGTTTCTTACCTTTCTTGCTGTTTTTGTAATGATGATCATCAAAGAGCATCGCCTCTCGGCGCTTTCCGTGATACTCCTTGGAGCAGGCCTTGGGTTTACGGGGATGTTCCCATCATATGCCGGGCTGATGATTACGACCCTTATCATGAGTTTCGGGTTCCACTATTTCGAGACGACCAACCAGTCGTTAACGCTTCAATACTTTGACAAACAAACATCGCCCTGGGTGTTCGGGAAGCTGCGAAGCATAGCGGCAGCTTCAAGCATCGGCATAGGCATCTTTATCTATTTCCTGACTGGTGTCCTCGATTTTGCGCAGACATATCTGATTATCGGGGGGATGATAACAGTGGCTGGCATATGGGCCTTGACCCGCAACCCCACTGATCAGAGCATTATACCACAGCACAAAAAAATGATATTCCGGAAGAGATACTGGCTCTTCTATTTTCTTACATTCATGGCCGGGGCCCGAAGGCAGATCTTTATGGCTTTTGCGGTCTTTCTTCTGGTTAAGAAATTCCACTTTACAGTTCAGGAGGTTACCATCCTTTTTGTGATCAATAATCTGATCAACTATTTTCTAAGCCCCCTGATTGGAAGGAGCATTATCCGCTTTGGTGAAAGAAAGGTTCTGTCCTTAGAGTATTTCAGTCTGATATTTATTTTCATGGCCTATGCAACTGTGGAGTCGAAGATGGTGGTCGCGATTCTCTACGTCCTGGACCACGTCTTTTTTAATTTCGCCATTGCTATCCGGACCTATTTTCAAAAGGTGGGAGATCCCAAAGATATTGCACCGAGCATGGCTGTGGGTTTTACCATTAACCATATTGCGGCGGTATTCCTTCCCGCCATTGGCGGCCTGCTCTGGATGGTGGACTATCGGATTCCCTTTGTGGCAGGTGCTTTTTTGAGTCTTATTTCACTGGCGGCTGTGCAGAAGATCCGGGTTTGATGGGGTCTGAGCGCCTAAAACTCAATCCCTCTTCGAGCCTTGGCACCTGAATAATAGGGGTGTTTGACCTGTTTGTACTCGGTAACATAATCAGCTAATTCAATAAGTCCTAAAGGGGCACTGGCTCCGGTCATCACCAGCTCGATTTTCCCCCTGCATTTTTCAATGAGGTCCCTCACCTGTTCCTCTTTCAACAGGCCGAAAATGATCGTGTTCAATATCTCATCGCATATCAGCAGCTGGGTTCCCTCCTCAACCGCCTCGAGGGCATACCGGAATGCTTCTGACGCATGTTCGTAATGCACCCCATCGGGTCCTCGGGAGAGTATAAAGGGATGTCTGCCCGGACACTGATAACGGATGTTAGGGATGTTGGCAAATATTATTATTTCCCCGGAGTTGCCGGATTTCATAAACTGGATAAAATTGACCTTGAGGCCAACCCCCGCTGCCCTTATGGTTAAGCCTACGGCCCTGGTGGTTTTCCCGACACCCTGTCCATAATAGATATGGATTAAACCAAGTCCAATGTTCTTGATTAATCCTGATCTTTCCTTTGTATAGTAAATAATTCTCACCTCACTTATTGATGGTTTCGTAAAAGTCTCCAGGGCCGTCACTCCCGCGGCAGGATTGATTTTACTGGATTCCCGCTTTCGCGGGAATGACGACAAGGGGTGCTTTCCGATTTTTTACGAGTTTGTCATTTATTCAACTGCGAAGAATTTTTATCTGATAATGACTTTGTATGTCAACCGTTTTCACATTGTATTACCAACTCCAATCTTGATGATCTCGTAAAAAGTCTCCAAGGCCGTCACTCCCGCGAACACGGGAGTCCATAAGTGGTTGATTCTCCTGGATTCCCGCGTTCGCGGGAATGACGAAAACGGGTCAGTGACTTTTTACGATTTTGTCAATCTTGAGGGGTGTTTTTTCTAAGAGGACCACGATTATTTGGGAGATGGTGCTTTATACTAATGATTATAACATATATTGGTGTGAGTTGGGTGAGCTAAACATGCCATTTAGGCTGTTAATATGGTTTTGGGAGGTGGCATAGAAGTTGGTGAAATCTATTATAATTAGTTTAACCAATTTAACATTAATATGGGTCCTTAAACAGTCACGAGCATTTCAAGGAATATTGTCTGTTGCTCTTGTGAAATTTGAGGATGTGTGGGAGAGAGTTAAAATGCACGGGAAAGATATAGCATAAATATTATAATATATCTCTTGACATTTTTCCTTTTTCATGTAATTTATGATTGATGGTCTCGTAAAAAGTCTCCAAGGCCGTCACTCCCGCGAACGCGGGAGTCTCCCGCCGCGGCGGGATTGATTTACCTGGATTCCCGCTTTCGCGGGAATGACGAAAACGGATGGTTTCTGACTTTTTACGAGTTTGTCACGGTTGAACTTCTTAAATTTTTCTGCCGGTGAAACAGGGTATTCGTTTTATTAGGCTTATCTCCCAGGCTTTATCATGTTTAAAACGGTCAATAAATCAGAGAAAGTATCAGACAACATTATCTCCCAGATCCGTGACTCTATCCTGTCGGGCCGGCTCAAACCCGGTGACCGGTTGGCGTCTGAAAAGGAACTGATTGTGCAGTTTGGGGTGAGTAAAGCCACCATGCGGGAGGCTCTAAGGGTCCTTGAAGTTATGGGACTGGTTGAGATTCGAAAAGGAACTGCCGGGGGCGCCTTTGTGGCAGAAGTGGACATGAAGACCACCATCAACAGTATCGTTAACTTCATCCACTTCAAACCGATTTCAGTCAAAGAAATCACCATGCTCCGCTATTTTATCGAGCCTACCGTAGCCCGTATTGCAGCCTCAAAAAGGACAGAAAAAGATATCGACAATTTGAGGGAAATAATTGGCGAAGCTGTTGTCCATAGTCAGGGTGAGATTTCAAGGGAAATCGGGTTTCATCGTTATTTGGCCAGAATGACCGGGAATACGCTTCTGATCCTGCTCATTGATTTTGTTGACAACCTTCTGAGCACCATCAAGGCCAGTCTTGATCTGGGCCCGGATTTTTACAAAAATGTCCGCACAGCACACGAAGTTATCTTAGAGTGTTTGATCCAAAGGGACTCTGCTGCTGCCGGCATAGCAATGGCCAATGATTTACTGCAGGTGGGAAGACATATGGCCATCAAGATGGATACGGCCCCTTTTGAACCTTCCGAACTTGAGGACAACAGGACGATGACCGATTGGCCATCAAAACTGGGCGGACAAACGCGTGTTGTTGCCGCGGATGATCCCGTTCTTAAACAGCAGGGAGCGGTAAGCAGAAGGGTAGGTGCCAGCGAGTTGTATCTGGTTGGATGTGAGGATTAGCTGAGGGTGCACCCGGAGAAGAGATATGCCTTCAGGCTTTATTTATAGGAACAATTTGGAAACAATCTCAACATTTATTTAATAATAGTAAGGAGGAAACGATGTCTGAAGAACCCAAAATACTCAAATACTGTGTGGGTGGCAAATGGCGTGAGTCCAAAACCGAAAAATATATGGACTGCTATAATCCTTCCACAGGTGAGATTATCGCCAAAGCGCCGTGTTGCACGCAGGATGAGGTGGAATCAGCCGTCGAGGCTGCAAAGGCTGCTTTTCCCGAATGGTCTGACACACCGGCCGCCAAGCGGGTTCAAGTGTTTTACAGGATGAAAGCCCTTGTGGACGAGCACTTAGAAGAACTGACCCATCTTCTTTGCAAGGAGGAGGGGAAGAATTGGAGAGAGTCCATGGGAGATGTTCTTAAGGTGAACGAGGTTGTGGAGTTTGCCTGCGGTATCCCCCACTTAATGAAAGGCGTATCAGGTATGAACGTCAGCAGCGGTTATGACACGGTTATGTATAATGAACCGCTCGGTGTTTTTGCCGGTATAGCGCCATGGAACTTCCCGGCGATGATTCCCCACGGATGGATGACGCCGCTTTGCATCGCAACCGGCAATACTATCGTGCTTAAGGCTGCCAGTTTTGTGCCCCAGTCTTCCATGCGTCTGCTTGAACTCTGGCAGGAGGCCGGACTACCTGATGGAGTTATCAATCTGGTGACCACAAGCCGCAATGAAGCTGAAATACTCCTGAAACATCCTGATGTCAAAGGTGTCTCCTTTGTGGGTTCAACGAAAGTCGGCAGACATATTTACGCAACCGCAGCAGCCAATGGCAAGCGAGTCCAGGCGTTAACCGAAGCCAAGAACCATGCTCTGGTGCTTCGCGATTGTAAGGTGGAGAGAACTGCAAGGGGTATTATAAACGCCTACTGCGGGTGCGCAGGAGCGCGTTGCATGGCCTGTCCCGTAATTGTGGTGGAAAACGCGATTGCCGACGAACTTTTGGGGTATCTGAAAAAATTTGCCGCTGAAATGAAATTAGGCCCTGCCTACGATCCTGATACCGGAATGGGTCCCATCATGAACGAGGGACACCTTAAGTTTGTAACGGACTGGATACAGAAAGGTGTGGACGAAGGTGCGGAACTCATTGTGGATGGGCGTAACCCCGTTGTGCCTGGGTATGAAAACGGATTCTACCTGGCGCCTTCCATTTTCGATCACGTCACAGAGGAGATGTCGGTAGGCCGAGAGGAAATCTTCGGCCCCGTTCTCTGTATCAAAAGGGTGGACAGCTTTGAAGAGGGGCTCGAAATCATGAATGCCAGCCGGTTTGCCAACGGTTCGGTGATTTACACCCAGAACGGCTATTATGCGCGGCAGTTTTCAAAATTGAGCGATGCGGGAATGGTGGGCATCAATGTTGGTATCCCGGTTCCCTTAGGCATCTTCGGCTTTACCGGGCACAAAAATTCTTTTTTCGGCGATCTGCATGTAATGGGTATGGACGGTATCCGTTTCTACACTGAGCAGAAAAATGTAACGGCCACCTGGTTTCCAGAAGATATGGAAGATAGCGGAAAGGTAGATACGTGGGATGGAACTATCTCCTCAATGCCTACTGAGAAGTAACCACGGGGTGTAAATCACGGCTGTTGGCAAGGGATAGCCCTCTACTGTCCAGTCATCTGTGTACTGTCGTAAAGATCACCGTCATTCCCGCGAAAGCGGGAATCCAGAAGCTCCGAATTAGCCAGAAATACTGGATTCCCGCTTTCGCGGGAATGACATTGATGGTGTTCCGGTTTCTTTAAGATCAAACACTTTATACATGACACGACACTACACCGTATCAAACGAGGAGTTTATCGTATTTGGACCCAACACTCCTGATTTACACCCTTAGACACGGGAATACAGACTTCGAGACAGTGGCAGCGCCACGGTGAGACATCAAGCCAGGGGCGGAGGGGGGGACGGCAATTCGCCACGCTCCAAAGCTTCCCGGGCAGCCTTGACCGGGATGCCTGTCTCGCAAGGCACGTCCACCTGGCACAACCCGCAACCATAGCCTTCGAATTTGTAGGTCTCTTTGACATACTCCCTGGAGCGAGCCAGGTGTTGACGGCACTTCTCCTTGTCGTGGCCGGCCTCGGTAATAGCATGGACCGGACAACGATCAATGCATTCCCCACAACTGCCATCGGAGAAAAAAAGACAGTATGCCCTGTGATTATCATACGGATGCGGGGTCGGTTCAATAAGTATCTTGGCCACTACAGATCCTGCCCGCATTGGCTGATGGCGGCTTGATGAATGCGTTTACAAACAAAGGACGTTTTAAGGACCTTCTTGAAAAGATATCCGTTAAAGTTATTCTCAATGACCGTGCAGCCATCTTAGGGGCTGCACGTTGTGTTTTGGAAGAGGATTTGGGAGTGGGAGGTTAATTATGTCAGTAAAAAGATCCGGCAAGTTTATGGCGTCACTGGTGTTGGCAATGGCCTTGTGCGTGCTGCTGATATTCGGGGGCTGCTCCGACAGCAGCAATGATGGCGGAAGCGCAGGAAAACTTGTTAATTCTGAATTGAGCAAGGAATATACAGTCCAGGAAGTGGCCGATGCCATTAAGGGCGGTTTTTCCAACATAAAGGGCATTGACGTGAGCCAAATGATAGCAACTTCCAACGCCGTGAAGGCATATTCTGGGGCAGACAGATATAGGGGTCTGTTGTTGGCTGTTTTCTCTAAAATGATGCTTGAAACTTATGAGTAACCCATTATGAAAATCAGATGCGCGATACCCCATAGATCTCTGCGAGGTAGTTCATTGGTGAAATCCGAGACCATTGAATTAGAGGGCGTTGGCCAGGCCTTGTTTGAGCGAAGCAGCCGGGCAAAAAACATCAATATTTCTGTAAGGCCCTTCCATGGCGTCAGAGTTGCGGTCCCCTTTGGCGTTTCCTTTAAAAGAGCCAAGGAGTTTGCCTGTTCCAAGAGAGGCTGGATACAAAAGCATCTGAAAAAGATGAGACAGGTGGAACAGAATCATCAGATTCTTTCCAAAAACTTCAACAATATAAACAGGGCAGATGCCCGAAAAATCCTTGTTCAGAGGCTGGATGAACTGGCGAATAAACATGGCTTGAAATATAACCGGGTTTTTGTCAGAAATCAAAAAACACGCTGGGGTAGTTGCTCATGGAAAAACAATATCAGCCTCAATGCAAAACTCGTCAAATTGCCTGAAAAGCTGATGGATTACATCATCCTCCACGAACTGGTTCATACCCGCGTCAAAAACCACGGCAAGGAGTTTTACGCAGAGTTGGGACGGCTTGTGCCCGACCAGAAATTGTTAGCCATCGAATTGAAAGAATATGGAGCAGGTTTGTTGTGAAAGAAAGGAGACCACTCATGGAAAATGAGATTATCAAACAGATACGTTCTGAGGCCACGGATATATTTAAGAGTTCTGTTGAGGCCGTCAATCCCTATCACGCTGTCAAGCGCTTTGTTCGCGTGGAAGGAGAGAGGCTGGTTGTGGGGACAGAAGACCAGGCCACGGTTGAGCTTGATTTAAGCGGATACGATCGTATCTTGCTTGTGGGGGGAGGAAAGGCAACGGCCCCTATGGCCAAGGCTATGGAAGAGCTTCTTGGCGAGAGGATCAACAAGGGGCTGATCAACGTCAAATATGGATTTGGATCGGATCTCGCCTTAACTGAGATTACCGAAGCGAGCCATCCTCTGCCGGATTCGAACGGTGTAAAGGGAACTACCAAGATCCTCGATTTACTTCAAACCGCCGGGAAAGAGGACCTGATATTTTCTCTTATATCAGGGGGCGGTTCTGCCTTACTTGTTCAGCCTGCCGGGGGGATTACCCTTTCTGAGATGCAGGATCTTACACAGGACCTGCTCGAATGTGGGGCGAGTATCGATGAAATGAATACCATTAGGAAGCATATATCATTCTCAAAGGGGGGGCAGATGGCAAGGGCCGCAATGCCGGCAACCACCATCAACCTGATGTTATCAGATGTGGTGGGAGACAGCATGGACGTCATTGCCTCAGGCCCCTTTGTCCCTGACACATCCACATTTGAAAATGCGTTGGGGATACTCAAAAAATATGATTTAAGGGATGTCCCCGCAGCAATTCAGTCTCACCTGAAGAGAGGAATGGAAGGTCGGATTCCTGAGACGCCAAAGGCAGATGATCCCATATTCCATTCCGTTCATAATTTTATCATAGGAAGTAATATCTTAGCCCTGAAAGCAGCGGAACATAAGGCCCGGGATCTTGGATACAATACCCTGATCCTCTCCTCTATGGTGGAAGGTGAAACAAGGGAGGTTGCACGGGTTCACACCGCAATTGCCAAAGAGATAGTAAAGACGGGTCTGCCGATCCGTTCTCCTGCATGCGTCATTTCAGGTGGTGAGACCACGGTGACTATCCGGGGAAAGGGTCTTGGCGGAAGGAATCAGGAGTTCTGTCTTGCCGCGGCCCTTGACCTGATCGGGCTTCCACAGAGGGTGGCTGTATTGAGTGGCGGTACAGACGGGGACGACGGACCTACAAAGGCGGCAGGGGCCATTGTGGACCCACTGACAGTGAGGCGCGGAAAAGAGGCGGGGGCAGAGGCCTCTGACTTTTTAGCTAACAACGATGCCTATCATTTTTTTGAAAAAACGGATGATCTACTCATAACCGGTCCCACTGATACCAATGTAATGGATGTCAGGCTTGTCTTGATCCGATAGACTTCAATAAAAAAATCGTCAAATAGTTGAATGGTTGAGTCGTTGAGTTGAAAAACAAGTATGTGAAATCAACATATTTGAGATTGAAATCTATCAGGCGTCAAATTTTTGGGCGGAGAGTATGAATTCTTATAAGAATAACGACTTAACCACTCAACTACTCAACCACTTAACGAAGTCTGTAATAAGCGTTTATCCTCTATCAGCTGCCCAGTAAACATCCACGGGCACTTTGTCCTGGTAGAGCACCGCCCGCATTGGCATCTCTTCAACTGAATCACGTCCCAGGGCCCTCTCATACACATCCCGTTTCTCCTTGCCGGACAAGTGCAGATAGATCTGACGTGAATCAAGCAGGGCAGGAAGGGTAAGAGTCATCCGGTCATGGGGAGCGGTCACAGGGGTCATGGCCATACAGAGCCTTTCCGAACCCATGTCAAGGGCATTGCTGAGTCGGGCTGCCCCGGGAAACAGGGATGCCGTATGGCCGTCCGGTCCCATGCCTAAAATTATAATGTCAAATGGCACGGGAAGCAGTCTTAGCCCCTCTTCACACTCCTTTTCGCCCTCCACAGCAGATGCATGGCTGTTCTTTAGACCATGGAAATGGGCGTCCGTTGCCTGATTGCGCAACAGGTGTTCGCGCACTGAGGCCTCATTGCTGTCCCTGTTACTGACCTCAACCCAGCGTTCATCCGCTAATGTGATAAAGACCCTGTCCCATTCCATGGATATCTTTGACAGGGCAGCGAAGAGCGTTACAGGCGTGCTCCCGCCAGAAACAACAAGGCTGGCTTTCCCCCGAACCGCAATCGCCTTTTGAAGGGCCTCACATATCCGCTGCGACAGCGTCCCGCATAGAGTTTGTTGCTTATCAAATTCGTGAAATTTTGGGATGAGCTTCATCGGGGATTATGATTATGAGTAAGATTATGATTATGAGTAAGAAAATAATCTGAGTGGTAAAATCCCTGTTTGGTCTCAGATTGTCTGAGTCAGATTTTAGGTGCTCCCCTGTCCGGATGGCTGGCCAAGGTTTATGATTTCCATACGGTTGGTGCCGCCCCTGTGCCCTGACGATGGCCCTTGAGTAAGAATGACGAGCCCCTCGGTCAGGCCAAGCTGGCCAAGTCTTTTACGTGCATAATCTTCCCAGTCTTCAGGATACTTTGGCTCATGCACCGGATAGACACCGTAAGAGAATTGGAGATTCTGGCATGTCGGTTCATTGGCGCTTACTCCTGCGATCCAGACCGGTAGGCGGAAACGGGTGATACGCCTCGGTGTTGTCCCGGTCTCGGTGGGGGTAATTACGGCTGTGGGGGTGAGACGTTTCACCGTGGCATGAACACTCATCGATATAAGGTCTTCCACGCTTATCTCCCCCTCTGTCTCAGCGGCAGTAAGGGCTTCACGCACGGGCTGGGCACTAAGATGTGCCTCTGTGATCCGGGCAATGCGAGCCATTACACCCACGGCTTCCATAGGGTAATCACCGGACGCCGATTCTTCGGAGAGCATGACACAGTCCGTACCATCCAGAATAGCGTTGGACACGTCCGTCACCTCGGCACGGGTGGGACGCCGGTTATTGACCATGGACTCGAGCATCTGGGTGGCGGTGATGACAGGCTTTCCCACTAAGTTGGCCTTTTGGATAAGGCCTTTCTGCACCACCGCTATCTCCTCTATGGGGACCTCCACTCCAAGGTCGCCCCTTGCAACCATGATTCCATCTACCACATTTAGAATTCCGTCGATATTTTCGAGGGCCTGGGAACGTTCTATCTTGGCAATGATAAAGGGATTGTACCCTGCTTCGGTTACCGCTTTCCGCAGGGCCAGGATGTCATCAGGACCCTGGACAAAGGATTCACCTATCGCGTCAACACCCTGCTTAAGGGCGAATTTAAGGCACTCGTGATCTCGATCCGTAAAGGCGCTGATGCCGAGATCAATACCGGGGAAGTTGACTCCCTTGTGGGAACGGAGTTGCCCCCCCACCATTACCTCGCAATGTACCTCTTTGCCATCCACCCTTTCCACTTTGAGCTGAACAAGCCCGTCATTGACAAAGATGGTATCACCTGGACGTACAACTTTGGGCAGCCCTGCAAAGCTCATTGAGACACGCTTGGAATTGCCTTCAATCTCGCCAGGCACAAGCGTGAAGGTCTGCCCACGTTCCAATTCGATCGGCTCCTCGGATAGATGACCTATTCGCATTTTAGGGCCTGGCAGATCGGCTAATATGGCCACCCGCTCACCCACAGTTTTTGCCGCGGCGCGTATATCTTCTATCAACTCTTTATGACTTTCAAAATCACCATGGGCAAAATTAAGGCGAGCCACATTCATGCCGTTTATAATCATCTGCTCCAAGGTTTCCTTAGACCGGCAGGCCGGACCGATGGTGCAGACAATCTTTGTTTTTTTTGTGGGCAAATTCATGGTGTTATCTCCTTAATGCGTCTACAGGGGTTGATTGATGATTTTCAAATATTTCTGTCTGTGTGCGGCCCGGTCTTCTATCAGGGAGTATACTCCTATTTTGACAAAATCCTGGATGAACATCCATACGAAGTTGTATGCCCAGACAAGGCCGATCAATGCCCATGGTAAAGGTGGAACCAGCCAGCCAAAGGCACACATGAGGATTGCAAAACCCTGGGTGCCCACGATGGCGCAGAACAGTGGCCACGAGGGAAATGGAGGTGTAAAGAAGGGCTTTTTTGTTCGTGTTACAAAGAGCATCAGATGCCCGCCCGCTACTAATTGAAGGAAGAGCATGGTCTGGAGATGGGGTTTGTCTATATGCATCCACTGCTGCCACTCGGGGTTTTTGAGCCACTCCCATCCGATAAGGAGGAGGCCAAAGGTCTCGGCAACAGCAAGCAACCCGAGGACTGAAGATATGGACAGAACCCGAGTCATCTGCCAGCGCACCGGTTTGGGATCGATACGGGTATTGTCATAAGCAATGGTCATGATTGGAATATCATCCAACAGGGCCAGGATGATGATCATTACCGCTGTGAGTGGTGTGAAATTGAACGATAACATGGCTAATACGACAAAGAACATGATATCGATAGTCATTGCGATACGGTAGATGGTGTAGCTCATCATTCGCTCAAAGATCTTTCGAGCCTCTTCGATCGCTTTGATGATGACAGACAGACCGGGTTCGGTGAGTATCAGGGCAGCCGCGGCACGGGCAGCGTCAGTGGCGCCGGATACTGCAATCCCCGTGTCCGCCTGTTTCAGGGCGGGGGCGTCGTTAACTCCGTCCCCGGTCATCGCAACGAGATGTCCCCGGTCCTGGAGGGCCTTGACAATGCCGTATTTATGTTCCGGGAATACCTGAGCAAAACCGTCGGCATCTTCTATCTTTTGGGCCGCCTCAGGGCTCAGATGAGCTGGGTCCACGTCGCTTTTAAAGAGTTCCGTAGCCGCCTGGATCCGTGTACCCATACCTAACTGACCGGAGATTTCCGATGCAATGGCAACATTGTCGCCTGTGACCATGTGGACCTTGAGCCCATGTTTCTTGGCCTGGGCTATGGTTTCAGCGGAATCGTCCCTGGGGGGATCAAATAGAGGCAAAATACCCAGAAGTTCCCATCTATCCTCTGTCCTGGACTTTGCTACACTCAGCGTTCGATAACCCTTTGCGGCCATGTCATTAACGACTTTTTCGGCCCTGTTCCGGGTATCATCGTCCACATTACACAGGTCTAAGATCACCTGTGGCGCTCCTTTGGTATATTTGACGATCTGGCCGTCAGGGTCTGTCACCGTACCCTCGGTACGCTTGCCTACAGGATCGAAGGGGATGAATTTTGTCTGAATGTATTTATCAAGGATAGACTTGTCTTTAAGACCATCAATAACGGCCAGGTCGATGGCATCCCGGTTTTCTGCCTTTGATGCAAGAGCCCCGGCTAAGATCAACGCTTCAGCGTTTTTTGCTCCAAACAACACCGGTTCACCCAAGGTCAGCTCGTT
>Ga0222636_1000445_pt1 | contig 21809 bp, 16 predicted proteins | sample AntAcemetagen141_FD_179811 | JGI IMG/M metagenome (GOLD analysis project Ga0222636, IMG submission 179811) | Saline water microbial communities from Ace Lake, Antarctica - #141 | ecosystem: Environmental > Aquatic > Non-marine Saline and Alkaline > Saline | place: Antarctica: Ace Lake...
AATAAGAGCTTTGAGTTGATCATCAAAAGTCATTTTTAAGGGTCTGTATCCTCGCGCCTCCAATGGAGACATTCCGACCATGGCACTTTGAATTGGCCGATACAATTGGTGGAAAGACGGTGCACCTGCTTTGTTTTGACGGTCGATTGTGTAGGGCATTTTGTAACCTCCTGAAATCATTAAAGATTACAAAATTTCGCTGCACGCCCTAATTGGAATGTCAAGTAAAAAATGAACTTAAATATCTGATTTTACAATTATTTTTGATGCTTCGCATGCAAAAACCTAACCGGAAATTACTGTAAAAAAGGGGTTATTCGGAAGGAACTTTTAAAAATTCCAATGTATTTTCCACTTCTTCGAAGATCTTTTCTTTGCGCCACTTTAATTCCCGTGCCATGACCTGGGCCACGCGAAGCAATATTTTTTTACCCGGATTGCCCAGGGTTGCCATGCCGGTACGGCGCAATACAATATCTTTCAGCGTGCGCGCCATTTCATGGCGCACCCCGTAGACCACCTGGGCCAGGAGTTCGCCATCGCCGTTGATCCGTTGGGCTAAAATATTTTCATCTCGTGCCAGGTTCAGCACTTTTTCATGGTCGGCGCCGTAAAGTCGCCCCAGGCAATCGAGGGTGTTTTTGTGAAAATCCGGGTTCTTCTCTTTGATACAGCCTAGAAAGGCATTCAAATCGTGAATTTCACACCCTTTAAGGTATTGTCTGCCGGATACGGGAGGGCCGATGGAAAGCCCGGTTTTTTCCCGTAAACGGTCTACCGCTTTTTCAGCAAGACCTCGGCTGGTGGTCCATTTCCCCCCTTCCACCGTCAAAAGACCTGCGATCCCGTCTACAATGTTGTCGTGGATTTCATATCTTCTTGAGGATCGGTAGGTCCCTTTCCTACGGCTTTCCAGCAGGGGCCGAAGGCCGCCGTAGCTGTAGAGTACGTCATTACATGTTAAATTCAAACCCTCAAAAGAGCCATTGACCTCATGAATGAGTTCCTGAATGCTCTCGCGGGTCACACGGTAGTCATCGGGATGTCCCTCGTAGGGTTTGTCCGTGGTGCCGATCAGGGTATGGCCGCGCCAGGGGATTAGGAAGCAGTGGCGGCCGCCGGGGGTTATGGCGCCCACAACCGAGTTATCTCTCGTGACCTGTTTCGTGATGATATGGATGCCTTCAGATCGCGTAAGACGCCCTGAGTTTTGATCTTTCAATAACTGCAAAAGTACGCTGTCGGCCCAGGGGCCGGCACAGTTCATGGTGATCCGGGCCCGCACCTCAAATTCTTTATCCGCAATGAGCTCCCGGATCCGAACACCGCAAACCCGTTTATCATCCAGGAGAAATGCCGTGACATGGGTGTAATTGGCGGCTCTGGCCCCGTAATGAATGGCGGATTTGATAAATGCCAGCGCCAGCCGTTCCGGACAGATGCTGATACAGTCATAAAAAAGGGAGGCCCCGGTCAGCCCTCTCTTCCTGATGATCGGTTGAAGTCGAAGGGCTTCTTCAGCGGATATGGTTTTGTGGGAAGGGATGCGTTTGGATTTGTCCCAGGTATTGCTTTTCCCCACGGCCAGAAAATCGTAAAGGATCAACCCGATTCGGGTCAGCCATTTATTGCTCTTGAGGGACGATCGATAGTGCGGGAACAACATAGGGAACGGATAGACGAAATTGGGGGCAATATTGGCCATGGTTCTCCGTTCCCGGAGCGATTCCCGAACAAGGCGATATTCCATGTTGTTCAGGTACCGCAGACCTCCATGAATCAGTTTGGATGATGCCGCCGATGTGGCTTCCGAGAAATCCCCCTTTTCAAACAGGGCTACGGACAGCCCCCTTGACGCCGCCTCATAAGCGATGGCGGCCCCTGTGATGCCGCCGCCGATGACAATGACGTCAAAGGTTTCACTTTTCATATGCTCCGTATACCGTTCCATCATACCCACATGATTAGCCCATATTGATCCGCGCCACAAGGCAAAATTGATGTCCGGTTCGGAAGCGGATAAGGACAGTCTCCACCGAATATTGATTGACGGAAACCGCCTCTTGATAAAGAATCCGGTTCCGTGATAAAGCTCTGAAGTTATCAGTTGTCAGTTTTCAGTTTTCAGCACTGGAGATTATGTTATCACTGACAACGGATACAAAATAACGATTTTCTTGTTTTCCGTGACGGAAAACCAGATGATAAGGGCCTAAATTGCTAAAGAAACTGACAACTGACAACTGATAACTTTTATCATGCATTATTCATCCATCGCGCGGGTTCTGGGAACACTTCTGCTGGTGACCGGCGGTTCCATGCTGTTGCCCTTGATGTGCTCCCTCTATTACAACGAAGGGGACTTCAACGCCATTCTGGCTTCCGGCATTATTATCGCCGGACTGGGTCTGCCGCTCTGGTGGTTTTTCAGGAGAGATTATGAGTTGGGCATCAAGGACGGCATCGCCCTGGCCGTTTTCGGGTGGGTGCTGGTCTCCGCACTTTCCGCACTGCCTTTCATGATTCACGGGTCCATCCCGTCTTTTACGGACGCCTTTTTTGAAATGATGTCCGGGTACACCACCACCGGTGCCACCATCCTCACGGATATTGAAACGCTTCCCCACGGCCTTTTGTTCTGGCGAAGCGAAACCCATTTGCTGGGAGGTATGGGATTTCTGACCCTGACCCTCATCTTTCTGCCCCACGGGGTAGGGGGGCTGCGCATCTTTCGCGCCGAATCCTCGCCCGGTCAGATCATCACCAAAGAGCGGTTTAAAGCCCGAAACCGGGACACCATGACCTGGCTGTGGGGCATATACCTGGCCCTGAATGTGCTGGAAATTTTTCTGCTTGCCCTGGCGGGTATGGGCCTTTTTGACGCCATGTGCACCGCTTTCGGCACGGTCTCCACATCCGGCTATTCCGTGTGGAATTCGAGTATCGGGTATTACACCAGCCCGTATATTGACTGGATTGTCATCGCCTTCATGTTCCTGGGAGGGGTCACTTTTGTGTTGTTTTATCAGATATTGCACGGGGACTGGCGGTCGCTCAAAATCAATACGGAGTTCCGCTGGTATGTGGGGTTTCTGCTCTTTTTTTGCGGGATGGTCTCATGGATTCTCTGGAAGGAAAATACTTATCCCACCCTCATGGAATCCATACAGTTCGGGACCTTTCAGGTCACTTCCTTGTTGACCACTACGGGGTTTACCACCGCCGACTACGAACTGTGGCCCCAGTCGGCCCAGATGTTTCTCTTTGCGGTTTGTTTTATCGGGGCCTGCGCCGGCTCCACAACCAGCGGCATCAAGGTGGTCCATTACGTGGTTATCTTCAAATACATGTATGTGGCCATTCGAAAAATATTTATTCAACCCATGTCGGTCATGAGCATCCGTCTGAACCAGCGGCCCGTGGATAACACCATCATCGATCTTTCGGTCTGCTACTTCATCGTCAATATTTTCATGGTGCTCATGGGCGGGTGCGTCATGGTGTTGTTGGACAACATGGATTATCTGACGGGCATCAGTTCCGTCATTGCCTCCCTCATGAATATCGGCCCGGGGTTCGGCGCCATCGGCGCATCGGAAAACTATGCCCATATTTCCGATCCCGGCAAATGGTTCCTCGCCTGGAACATGATGGTGGGCCGGCTGGAAATGTTCTCTGCCCTGGTCATCTTCTATCCGTCTTTCTGGAAAAGATAAGCATGAACCCCTTTGGCCTGCCCGTTGATGCGGTTCTGAATGATTTGAGGTGGGCACTTGCCGAAAACGCTAATGTGGTGCTTGAGGCTTTACCGGGGGCCGGTAAGACCACGTGTATTCCCCTTGCGCTTTTAAGTGAGCCGTGGCTTGCAGGTCAAAAAATGATTGTGCTGGCTCCCAGGCGGCTGGCGGCGCGTGCCGCCGCCATGCGCATGAGCCATCTGTTAAATGAAAGTGTGGGTCAACGGGTCGGGTACAGGGTGCGAATGGACAGTCGGGTGAGTGCCAAAACCCGCATCGAAGTGATTACCGAAGGGGTGCTCACACGAATGCTGCAAAGCGATCCATCCCTGGAAAAGGTGGGGTTGGTGATCTTTGATGAATTTCACGAACGCAGCCTGGATGCGGATCTGGGGTTGGCCCTGTGCCTGGAGATGCAGGGGGTACTCAATTGCAATTTAAGGCTTCTGGTCATGTCCGCCACCATGGAAACAGGACCTGTTGCCGCCATGATGAACCATGCGCCGGTGATCACGTGCCCCGGGCGGCTGTTTCCCGTGGAAACCCGATATCTGGGTCCTCACACGCCGGTCTGGTCTGAGGATAACCTTTACCGGGCGGTGCTCTCCGCGGTGCGTGAGGAGATGGGCAACATCCTGGTCTTCCTGCCGGGCGCGGCCGAGATACGGAAGATCGAGCGGCGCCTGAAGGCCGCCCGGCTGGGGGCGGAATGGCACATTGCGCCACTTTTTGGCAATTTGACTCGCAGGGAACAGGACCAGGCCATTTTGCCGCCGTCTGAAGGTCTGCGAAAGATCGTGCTGGCCACATCCATTGCCGAAACCAGTTTGACCATTGAGGGTATTCGCGTCGTCGTGGACAGCGGCCTGCAGCGAACCCCACGCTTTGACCCTCGAAGCGGACTTACCCGACTGGTGACGGTTTCCGTATCCCGTGCGTCGGCCGATCAACGGCGAGGCCGTGCGGGACGTACCGCTCCCGGTCTCTGCCTGCGCCTGTGGTCCGAACAGATGCATCCGACCCTTGCCGCGGCACACCGGCCTGAAATCCTGGAGGCGGATCTGGCAAGCCTGGTTCTTGAACTGGCCATATGGGGTGTGGATGATCCCGGGACCCTTCAATGGCTCGATTATCCGCCTGAGGGGTCATTTCAACGCGCCCGTGATTTGCTCAAAAGTTTAAACGCTCTGGATCACAAAGGCAGCGTAACCCGACATGGCCGGCTGATGGCGGACCTGCCGGTTCATCCGAGGCTGGCGCACATGTTGATTGCCGCCAAGTTCATAGGGGAGGGGGCTGTTGCCTGCGATTTGGCGGCCTTGTTTGGAGAACGGGATGTGGTGCGGTTTGAACCGAATCGACAGAACGCGGACGTCGAACTTCGAGTGGATCTTATTCGTGCTGCGCGGCAAAACCGGCCCCTTGCCATTCCGGGGGCTACCGTGGATAAAGGGGCCGTATTCCGTACCATGCGCGTTTCGGAGCACTTACGCCGACGCCTCGGTATAAAGGATGAAAACGGCTATACGGATGATCTGGGGCGGTTGCTGGCGTGGGCCTATCCGGATCGGATTGCACAACTTCGATCAGGGTTTAATGGAAAATTCCTGTTGAGCAGCGGCCGTGGGGCCTTTCTGGATGAAACCTCATCCCTTGGCGGCGAACCATTTCTGGTGGCGGCGGAGTTGGATGGCAAAGGCCGTGAAGCCAGGATTTACAGAGCCGCGTCTTACCGCCTGAACACCCTCTTGACACAATTTCAGGACAAACTTCAATGGTTTGAATCCGTAACCTGGGACAGGGAACAGGGCCGGGTGAAATCAGAAAAAAGCCTGAAACTGGGGTCCATTACCCTGCGGAATGAACGTCTGCCTGCGCCGGATTCCGAAAAGGTGATGAAAGTTTTTATCGAGGGCATCAAAGAACAGGGTATCAGCTGTCTGCCATGGCGTAAGCGCCTCCGCAGATGGCAGGGACGCGTCTGTTTTCTACGGCGTTTATTGAATGATAAAGAATCCTGGCCCGACGTCTCGAACGAAGGGCTTGAATCGAACCTGGATCACTGGCTTGCCCCTTACCTGGTCAATATGGATCGGTTGAGCGAGCTGGCCCGGATAGATCTCAAGGGGGCCCTTTTCAGCATTCTCTCCCACCAACAGCAAAGAGCCCTTGATGTGCTGGCGCCCACCCACCTGGTGGTTCCCAGCGGTTCACGGATTCCCATCGACTATGGTAGCACGGTACCGGTGCTGGCTGTCCGGTTGCAGGAGATGTTCGGCCTTTTCAAGACCCCAACCGTGGCCGGCGGACGTCAACCCCTGTTGATTCATCTTCTTTCCCCGGCCGGTCGTCCGGTTCAGATCACCCGGGATCTGGCGGGTTTCTGGAAGACCGGTTACACACCGGTGAAAAAAGAACTCAAGGGAAGATACCCCAAACACTATTGGCCCGATAACCCGCTTCAAGCCAAAGCCACCGCTCGGGTCAGACCCAAAAAGTATTGACGCGATTTGCCGAAGATGTAATCCTTCAACTGGCGAAGATCTTTATGGCATGCTGTAACAACGCTTTATAACAGAATTTAAAAACATATGGCCGGAAAAAAGGAACTGTTAGAATATATTGTCAACCCGCTCAGGAGATTTGGCCTGAATATCGTTGGGGCCTGTCGAGATCTCCTTCCGATCATACTCGTTATTTTGATCTTTCAATTGGCTGTTGTGCGGCAGCCTTTCCCCGATCTCTTGAATGTATTCGTCGGGCTCCTTCTCGTCATTTTAGGGTTAGCCCTTTTTGTTGTGGGGCTGGAGATAGGACTCTTTCCCATAGGTGAGGCCATGGCGGAGGCCTTTGCCCTCAAGGGAAGCCTTTTCTGGTTGCTCCTGTTCGGATTCGGACTCGGTTTTTCCACGACCATCGCGGAGCCGGCTCTTATCGCAGTAGCGGAAGAGGCTTCAGAGGTGGCAGCCAAGGGGGAACTCATCAACTCTGATCCGGCATCCATGGAATCCTATGCCCTGGGGCTCCGGCTGACGGTTGCATTTTCGGTAGGTGTTGCTATTTTGGTGGGACTCATCCGAATCCTTAAGGGATGGCCTGTTCACTACCTGATCATCGGTGGCTACATTGCCGTTATGATCATGACCGGCTTTGCGCCGAAAGAGATTGTGGGTGTTGCCTATGATTCCGGTGGCGTCACCACGTCGACGGTGACCGTGCCCCTGGTAGCGGCCCTTGGTGTAGGTCTGGCTTCCACCATCCGTGGGCGTAATCCGCTGGTGGATGGCTTCGGACTTATCGCGTTTGCCTCATTATTGCCCATCGTGTTCGTTATGGGTTACGGCATCGTTCTTTTCAGCTGAGCTATGGGTACAGATGGAACTACTGATTACATTCGGTTATGCTCTCGCACTGACGGTTAAAGACGTCTTGCCGGTCCTGGCCTTGCTGATGTTTTTTCAGCTCGTGGTTTTACGGCGGCCCATACCCAACTGGAAGCGCGTGGTGGCGGGCTTTGTATTCGTCCTGGTGGGTCTGACCCTCTTTTTGGAGGGGCTGGAAACCGCTCTGTTTCCCATCGGTAAGATTATGGCGAAACAATTGTCATCCCCCGAATTTGTTTTCGGTGCGAAAACAGCCCCGGCAGGCGCTCCCTGGCATGCCTATGGTTGGGTCTATGTTTTCGGCATATTGATCGGATTTGCCACGACGGTTGCTGAGCCGGCGCTGATCGCCGTGTGCTACAAAGCGCATGAGGTCTCGCGGGGCAGTCTGAGCCAGTGGGGATTGAGGCTGGCTGTTGCAACCGGGGTGGCCATCGGAATAGGCATCGGCACGTTTCGCATCGTGACGGGAACCCCACTTTATATTTATATCATTGCAGGATACGTGATTGTCGTGATCCAGACAATATTCGCTCCCCGGGAGATTATCGCCCTTGCCTATGATTCAGGCGGGGTCACGACCTCGACGGTGACCGTGCCCCTGGTTACTGCCCTGGGCCTGGGGCTGGCGGAAACGATTCCGGGGCGCGATCCTGTACTGGACGGATTCGGATTGATCGCCTTTGCAAGCGTCTTTCCCATAATGAGCGTGATGGGATACGCTCAGTTGGCACACTGGATGGAGCTACGGAGTTTAAAGACGGCTAGGGAGAAATGACATGAAATTAAAGTTGATTGTCTCAATGGTAAAAACCACGGAAACCGATCGAATCATAGATGCCGCCAAGGCTTCCGGCGGGACGGGGGCCACCATCATTCCGGCTCGCGGTACCGGTATACACGAGGCAAAGACCTTCTTCGGCCTGACCCTTGAAGCGCAGACCGACGTGGTCCTCTTCCTCCTGGAAGAGAGGCTTGTGGACCCGGTGCTGGGCGCCATTTACGAGGCCGGACGATTTAAAGAACCGGGTACGGGTATCGCGTTTGTGGTGGATGTAACAGGCGCCATAGGGCTGGAAAGCCAGATAGAGCACTTCAAGGAAGAAGCGGAAAAGCGCTGACAAGCGCCCGGGGGTATGGGTATTCTTGGCGCCAATGTTCTCATGATCCTTAAGGATCACGGGACAGGTGGGCAGGGAGATGTTTATTATGAAATTTCTAATGGGACAGTTCCTCTACGCTTTTGGGAAAAGACAAGAGAGAAACGTCAAGATGTTAATGAAGTTTCTTCTCATCCTGGCAACGCTGATCACCATCTACAGTGTCCTGTTTCACTTCCTGATGATGCTGGAAAACAGGGAATTCAGCTGGATTACAGGCTTTTATTGGACCCTTACGGTCATGTCCACCCTCGGTTTCGGTGATATCACGTTCACCTCGGACTTGGGGCGACTGTTCGTTATGGTTGTGCTCCTATCCGGTATCATATTGCTTCTCATCATGCTTCCCTTCACTTTCATTCAATTCTTTTATGCACCATGGCTTGAGGCCCAGACAAGAGCCATGGCGCCTCGAGAATTGCCCGAGGACATGAAAGGTCATGTGATTCTGACAAATTACGATCCGATCACCATGAATCTTATCGACAGGCTGAGACAGTATCAGTATGAATATGTCATTGTTGCGGAGGATATACACAAAGCACTGGATCTGATCGACTTGGACTATAACGTAGTGGCAGGTGAGTTGAGTGACCCGGAAACTTACAGACGCCTCAGGGCACACACGGCTGCCCTGGTGGTCGCCAATAGCAACGACATGATGAATACAAACATCGCCTTCACAATCCGGGAGATTTCTAAAGAGGTCCCTATTGCCGCAAATGCCGATCTGGATGATTCCGTGGACATTTTACAGCTGGCTGGAAGCACTTACGTTTTCCAATTCATGAAGCTACTGGGGCAATCATTGTCAAGAAGAGTGATCGGGACGAGCACCCGGGCAAACGTCATTGGAAGCATTGAATCCCTTCTGATCGCTGAGGCCCCCGCCATGAGGACGCCTCTGGTAGGCAAGACTCTCCAGGAAAGCAGGCTGCGCGAGACAATAGGCATTACGGTTGTGGGTGTTTGGGAAGGGGGTACATTTGAAATCCCTAACGCCACAACAGTGATCAATTCCACGACCGTTTTTCTATTGGCTGGATCAGCGGAACAACTTAAAAACTACGATAAACATTTCGGGGGTTATCAAAAATCCCCGGCACCGGTCCTTATCCTGGGAGGCGGCCGGGTTGGCCGCGCCGCCGCAGAGGCGCTGGAGGAGGGGGGCATTGATTATCGGATCATTGAGAAAAATAAGAGGCTCATCGAAGATGACCGGTATATCTATGGAAGTGCTGCGGACATCAAAATACTGGAACGGGCAGGGATCAAGGAGGCGCCATCGGTTATTATCACCACCCACGATGATCCCACAAATATCTACCTGACCATTTACTGCCGGAGGCTGCGACCCGATATCCAGATTATCAGCCGGGCCACCCTTGACAGAAGTATCTCAAAGCTGCACACGGCCGGGGCCGACCTGGTGATGTCATATGCTTCCCTGGCGGCCAATACGATTCTCAATCTTCTCAAACCCGGTGAAGTGTTAATGCTTGCCGAGGGGCTAAATGTATTTCGTGTTGGCGTGCATGCGTCTCTTTTGGGAAAGTCCCTGGCCGAAAGTCAGATCCGCTTGCAAACAGACTGCAGCGTTATCGCCATAAACCAAGACGGAAAAATGGTTATCAACCCTGACCCCTCTGTTTGTTTTTGTGAGAATGACGAGTTAGTTATGATTGGCGCCAATGATGCGGAAAAACGGTTTTTCAAGAGGTATGAGGCCTCATTCTAGAAACAGTTGCTGAACATCCTTTAAATTGAGGCTCATGCAGACGACGATCACCCGTTCGTTGGCCCGGATATGGGTGTCTCCCACGGCGGTTTGCCATTTTCCGTCTCGAAAGATGCCGCCGATGAGAATTTTCCCGTAAAATGAGGGGTCCAGTTTTGAAAGCGGGCGGCGTGTAATGGGCGAGTTGGGTGCTGCCGCCAGTTCAACCATTTCAGCGTCAAAGCCATGAAGATGGACCACGGATAGCAGTTCCCCCCTGCGGATGAATTTCAGGATTTCGTTTCCCGCTAAAATTTTCATGTTCAGTGCGATATCCGATCCGCTGGTGGCCGCCAGCACCATATACTGTTCCTTGGTACACAGGGTAATGGTTTTGGTTTGATTGCCATGGGAATTTCCGTCTCCCGTTTCCATGAGGCGTTTGGCCATGAGGCTGCTCAGGATATTGGTTTCATTATCACCGGTGGCGGTGATGAAGGTGTCCATGTCCATGAGTCCGGCGGACCGCAGCACGTCCAATTCCGTGCCATCCCCGTTCAACACCTCGGTATGCTTCAGCATGAAAGAGAGTTCCTCTGCTTTTTTTTCATCCTTTTCAATGAGCTTGACCTGGACGGTTCTTTCAAGGAGCTCAGCCACACGGCTTCCCACCAGGCCGCCGCCCAGGATCATGATCCGATGACGTCGCTGCTCTTTAACCCCGGTGAGCGCCATCAGGCTTGGCAGATCCTCCCGCGCCGCCATGATAAAAACCTGATCCAGAGGGAGAATTTCGTGTTCGCCGCCGGGTATGATGGTGGTGATACCCCGTGCAATGGCGACCACGCGAAAAGGAAATTCGTGATAAGTTCGAGAGATTTCTTTTAATTTTTTAAAGGCCAGTGACGAATTTTCGTCAATTCGGGTCGCCATGACCTGCATCTGCCCATCACCGGTATCGATGATTTCATTGCCCGCCGTCAGCTTAATGAGCCTCACAATTTCCTGGGCAGTCATTTCCTCCGGATGAATAATCAGATTGATTTTCAAATCCTCTGCCGTTAGTAAAGAATGCCTTATACCGAACTCCAGAGAGCGGACCCGTGCGATTTTCCGGGATATGCCGAAACGATCGGCGATCAGGGAAGACAACATGTTAACAGCGTCGTTGTCGGTCACGGCAATCAGCAGATCCATCTCTTCGGCATCCGCTTCCTTCCAGCAGTCGATGCTCATGGCGGTGCCTTGAACCAGCCGGGCGTCCATTTGTCCCTCTGCATAGCGGAGCAAATCGACGTCCGGTTCGATGGCGGTTACGGCGTAACCTTCATGCACCAGCCTTTTGGCCAGGTAGAGGCCGACGCCACCCAGCCCCAGAATGAGAACATTTTCAAAACGATTTTTTTTCTTTTCAAACATGCGGGACCTTCGAGCCCTTCCTGCCTGGGCAGGAAATAAAAAAGTTATCCCTTTAAAGCATCTGTGGATTTTTTGTCAAGGATTAATAAATGAATGGAATCATTTTCAACGGTTATCTCCCTGTGACGTTGCGGTTAATAATAACTATTATTTCCATAAATAATGCTTCCATAAAATAATGATATGTCCTATAGTAAGAATATGTATTGGTTTAATAGTGAATAAACGATCTTTAAAAAGCTTGGATTTTTAAGGAAATTCAATTTCCATCCGAATGAGATGTGCCATCGGCCAGGGGGAGGGAGGAGAAATGAATTATTATCTGTTTTTGCCGTTTGCTTCCATTCTGATCAATGTCTTCGCCTGGTCCTACATTTATGCCCAAAAGCAAAATACAGCCGTAAACAAAACCTGTCTCATTTTCTTGGCCAGCCTTCTGGGCTGGGTGTTTTGTGATTTCATTGCCTGGATGCCCACGCCGCCATCCTGGAAAATCCCACTCTTTAGAATCGCCTGCATCTTCTGGATACCGAGCGGATTTCTGTTCCTCAATTTCACCTATGCATTCTTGGAAAAAGAAAAGGATATCTTTTATAAGATCATGCTGGCAGCATGCGCTGTCGCCATTCTCCTGTCCTTAGCGACGGATTGGACCATTCAAGGGCATGAGAAAACCTACTGGGGCGAAATGGTGGTCCACGGGATTTTGTTTGACCCGTTTATTCTGCTTCTGGTTACACCATCGACACTCTATGCCTACTATCTCACTTTCGAGAAGGCCCTGAAGACAAACGACACCAACCAGAAAAAGCAATTGATGCTGCTGCTGTTGGGCGTCACAATTTCATTGTCCATTGGATTGGTCTGCGATTTTTTACTTCCCACTGTTCTGAAAGTTCACGATTTCATCCGCATGGGTTCCTCCGGCTGCGGCGTCATCTCCCTCTGCGCATTTCTGGCCGTCATCAAGTACAACTTTCTGTCTGTGGGCGTGGAAAAAGCAGCCAGAAATCTGTTTGAAAACATCTTGGACGGCATCATTGTGTTAAGTCCCGATGGCAATATTATCCAGATAAATGAATCGGCAAAGGCCATGTTTCATGTACGGGATTCTGAAATGAAGTCTCTCAAGATTTCGGACCTGCTTGCCAACCATGATTGCACGGAAACCTATCAGAATCGAGAAATCAAAATCGAACGAAAGGGAGAGATGCGGTTTTTTTCCGTATCACAATCAACCATCGAAGAGTATGAGGTCCAACTGGGAAAACTCATCATCGTTCGGGATTTTACAGATATACGGCTGGCCGGCCAGGAAAAGAGACTTCTTCAGGGCCAATTGCAGAAAGCGCAGAAAATGGAAGTCGTGGGTATGCTTGCCGGCGGCGTGGCACATGACCTGAACAACATCCTTTCGGGAATTGTCAGTTATCCAGAGCTGATCTTGCTCCATTTACCTGAAGACAGCCCTTTGAAAAAACCCATCAAGGCCATCCAGGAATCGGGACTGCAGGCGACCGAAGTGGTCGAAGACCTGCTGACCATTGCCAGGGGTGTGGCGATCAGCAAAGAAACCTCCAATCTGAACATTATTGTCGAGGAGTATCTCGCGTCTAACGAACACCGGCAGATCGAGCAAACCCATTCGTTTGTCAAGTTCAACAAGGAACTTGATTCCGATCTTCTCAATGTGAGTTGTTCCAAAATACACATCACCAAGGCTCTCATGAATCTTGTTATCAACGCATCAGAGTCTACAAAGGGTTCATCGGGTACGGTGACCATTTCAACCATGAACCGGTATTTAGATGAGCCGCTCAAAGGGTATGAACAGGTCCACCGGGGTGAATATACGGTACTTATCGTCTCCGATGACGGTCCCGGGATTGCTTCGGAAGACCTGGACAGGATTTTTGAGCCGTTCTATACCAAAAAGAAAATGGGAAGAAGCGGCAGTGGCCTGGGGCTGGCGGTGGTCTGGAATACAATCCAGGATCATAAGGGGTATAAGGATGTCAAAAGCAGTCATAAGGGAACGGTCTTTGAACTCTATTTCCCTGCGGAAAGAAACAAAATAACCCCCGGCAAAAAACCACTATCCCTGGCGGACTATACCGGGAATAAGGAAAAGATTCTCGTTGTTGACGATGAAGCGCAGCAAAGGGATATCGCATTCAGGCTCCTGACTGAACTGAACTATCACGCCGCGACCGTATCAAGTGGGGAATTGGCCATCGAATATATCAAGAGAGAATCTTTTGATCTTATTGTCCTCGACATGGTCATGCCTGAAGGCATCAACGGGCGTGAGACCTATGAGGCGGTCATCAAAATTCGTCCCGGGCAGAAGGCGATCATTGCAAGCGGTTACGCTAAGACCAAAGAGGTAAAAATGGCCCAGGCGCTGGGGGCTGGAAAATATTTAAAAAAACCCTATATTCTGGAAAAGCTGGGTATGGCTGTTAAAGAAGAATTGAAGAAATAGGGGGGTTTCACCTTTCATCGGCAAACACCATCGATCCTCATTGAAACGTTTCTTTTACACACTGATTTGTTGACAGAAGCCGGGAAAATAATTAAAAACAGCAGTGATCCAACCACAGAGTCTGTTAAAGGCAATGCTGGTGGTAAGGGCCTCGGCAAAAAATAAATACACAATCCAGCTTGTCCTTTGGTCCGTCTACTACGTTGCACCTACCAGCACATATCCACTAATATGCACAGGTAGATGCGCCTTGTATACGAACCAAAATACGGCGCAATCTTGCGCATTTATTTTTTGCCGAGGCCCTAAAAACGACGCCACAGGGATGGCTGTCTCAGGACAGGCATTTTGCGCCGGTGGCCTTTAATGAGTATAAACCTGTTATAAAGGAAGGGTATTGTATATGGAATTTGATGGGCCGTTTCAAGCGGAAGATTTTAGAAAATGCGCTGTTTTTCATGGGCATATATGCCCGGGGTTGTCCATCGGATACCGGGCAAGCCAAAGGGCCATGGAATGGCTTAAAGAAAACCGGGCTGAAGATGAGGAGATTGTTGCCATCGTTGAGACCAATGCCTGCGGTGCAGATGCGGTACAGGTGCTGACCGGCTGTACTTTTGGCAAAGGGAACCTTATATTCAAGGATCACGGCAAACAGGTGCTGACCCTGATCAGCCGAAAAAGTGGAGACGGCGTCCGGGTTGCCCTCAAAGCCGGCGCCCTTGAATTGAATGAAGAACACCGGCGACTCATGGACAGGATTCGGAAAGGGGATGCCACCGACGTTGAGAGGAAGCAATTTCAGGAACTTCATCTCAAGCGAAGCCGGGATATCCTGGAAAACACGGAAGAAGCGCTTTTTGATGTACGACAAACCCATGAAGAACTGCCACCAAAAGCAAAAATTGAACCTTCGAAGCCCTGCGATCGCTGCGGAGAGCCGACCATGGCGACCAAATTGGCCGAAAAGGATGGCATGAAGCTGTGCGGCGGATGTCTGAAAGGGCAGGGCACCTGGAAAAATTAGGTTGCCATGATGGTTTGAACCATCGATAATGTGGAAAAATCAACAATTTCTTAAACAGGAGCGAAAAATGGAACCAGTCAAAATAGCGGATGGAATCTTTGGAGTGGGCGTTTCGGATTGGAACATCAGGGATTTTCATGGGTATTCCACTTACCAGGGCACCACGTATAACGCCTATCTAATCCTTGATGATAAAATTACCCTCATTGATACGGTCAAGAAGGAGTTCGGGGATCAACTCCTGGCCAATATCAGCGCCATCGTGGACCCCAAAAAAATTGACTATATGATCAGCAATCACACCGAGATGGATCATTCCAGCAGTCTTCCCCGGGTAATGCATAGAATTGGTGAAGACAAACCCCTTTATTGTTCCAAGATGGGGCGGAAGAATTTATCAAAACATTATTCGCAGAAATGGAATTATCAGCCCGTTGAAAATCTCGAGACCCTGTCATTGGGCAAAAGAACCGTTACCTTCATGGAGACCCGGATGCTTCACTGGCCGGACAGCATGTTTACCTATGTGAACGAGGATAAACTGCTCTTTTCCAGTGATGCCTTTGGACAGCATTACGCGGGTCCTGAAAAATTTGACGATGAGATCGGTGACGATATTTTTCCCCATGCAAAAAAATACTTCGCCAATATCCTAATGCCGTATGCACCGCTCATCCTGAAACTGGTGGATACGGTGACGGAGATGGGACTGCAGATTGACACCATCTGCCCGGACCACGGCATCATCTGGCGAAAGGATCCATCAAAAATCATTAACACCTACGTTAAGTGGAGCAAAATGGAACCCGCACGGAAGGCCGTGGTGATTTACGACACCATGTGGCACAGCACCGAGGCCATGGCCGAGACGATCGCGGAGGCGATGATCCGGGAAGGGGTGAATGCCAAACCGATGCACCTGAGGAGTTGTCACCGCAGCGACGTCATAACGGAGGTCCTGGATGCCGGCGCTATTATTGTGGGTTCTCCCACCCTCAACAACGGCATTTTTCCTACAGTCGCCGATTTTCTGACTTATATGAAAGGGCTAAAACCGCTGAACAAGATTGCGGCTCCCTTCGGCTCTTTCGGGTGGAGCGGCGAGTCCGTAAAACTGGTTCATAAGGCCTTGGAAGAAATGAAATTTAACATCATTGACCCCGGGGTGAGACTTCAGTATGTGCCCGATGAAAAAGGCCTTGCCGCATGTGCGGCCCTGGGCAAGACAATCGCTGACGCACTGCCGGGTCAGTAAACCTGAAGGAAGTCGTCATGAAATGGAAAGCGTTTTTCAATCCGGTCGGGAGTATGGATGCGGGGGAAGCCCGGGCCTATATAACGGCGCATCAGGAAGGCAACTACACCCTGCTGGATGTACGGCAGCCCCGCGAATATGAAGAAAACCGAATACCGGGGGCGACCCTGATTCCCCTGCCGCAGCTTTCTGATCGCCTCCGGGAATTGGACCCTGAAAAACCGGTCCTGGCCTACTGTGCCATCGGCGGCAGAAGTCGCGCCGCCGTGCAGCTACTGGCAGGACAGGGGTTCAAGGAAGTGTATAACCTGCGAGGCGGTATCAAGGCCTGGAACGGCTTGACGGCGGAAGGACCGGTTGATTTCGGAAGTGAAATTTCCAGTGTGAAAGGCATGTCTTCCGTCCAGGTGGTGGACTTTGCTATGGGAATGGAAAAAGGGTTGGCTGCGTTCTACGTTCTGGCGGCCGTTAAATGTGGAGACAAAGCGGTGGCTGATTTGCTGAAAAAGCTTGCCGGCTTCGAGGAGAAGCACCAGCAAAAGCTTCTGGGACTGTATCAAACCCTTAAAGGCGCCGTGGAAAACCGGCCGTCATTTGAAGGGGAAAGCCCTTCGGTTATGGAAGGTGGTTTTGATACCGCTGATTTCATGGAAAAAAACCAACCCCTCATGGAGACAACCGCCGACGTGCTTTCTCTGGCCATGATGTTGGAAAGCCAGAGTCTCGATCTCTACGTCAGGCTGGCGGGCCATGTGGATGACAAAGAAAGTCGGGCCGTTCTCCTCGGGATTGCCGATGACGAAAAAGCTCATCTGAGCGCCCTGGGGGAGATGATCGAGGCCCTTATTCTACCCGTTTGAACTTCCCCTTTACAGCGCCGCAAATCGGACAGTTGTCTTTTGGCGCATCTTCAGTCACAAACCCGCAAACCTGGCATACATAGTAGTCGGTTTCACGGTCCGAAAGCATATCGTTCATGGCTTTTTTGTAGAGGTCGGCATGACCGCTTTCCACGTCCCGGGACCTGGAAAAAGCCTTTACAACGGATTCCTTTCCCTCATCGGTGGCATCCTTGATGAGTTTCGGATATTCTTCCACATTGGCGTTGATTTCGTTATTGAAAGCCGTTTCCAGATTTTCCTCGGTTGATCCGATTTTACCGCGCATCAACTCCAGATACCGGCGTGCATGTACGGACTCGGCGTCTGAAATCGCTCGAAACAAGTGAGCGATCTGGGTGTAGCCTTCCGCTTCCGCCTTTTTGGCAAAGGCCTCGTTTCGAATCGCGGCCTTGGATTCCGCCGCAAATGCATAGGCCAGGTTTTTTTCCGTCAAGTCTGTCATTTGGGTTGACCTCCTTAAAATGGTAAAGATGATCATGGGTGCGTTTGCCGTGCCACAATATGGCATCAAGTGAAAGCCAAGTCAAATATTCACGCAAAAAGTTTGCGCTTTTGGACAAAATCTATTTTAATAAACAATTCTGATCATTGGAGGATTCCCGAAGTCTGCTTTCACCTGCCACCTGCTGTCTGGTAAACCCTGACGGGGAAAAAACGGTGGCGGCAGCCTTCCAAACCATCATCCGTTTGTCAAACAGGCTCAGGGAGAAGTATGGGCTTGCAGGCGGCTGAAAACAATATAATAAAGGAATATTTCCATGCCCAATATCAATAAAAAAGCCCTGGACCGAAAAGTCATACTGTCCGATGACAGCGAAGCAAAACTGAGCCAATTCTGGCGTAAGGAAACCGTTGTGCTGGTATTTCTCCGGCACTTTGGCTGACCCTTCGCCAGGAAGCAGGTGGCGCAGTTGCGCGACAAAGCAGATGATTTTGAGAAAGCCGGGGCCCGGGTGGTGCTGGTCGGAATGGGTCCCCCCAAGGAGGCTGGAAAGTTTCTGGAACGTTTCAAAATTCCTTTTCCCATGATCTGTGATCCCAAGCGGAGACTTTATGATATTTATGGTCTCAAAAAAATGGGTGTTCTTGGCTTTCTTTCACCATCCCTGGTGTTAAAAAGCCTGTCGGCTGTTGCTCAGGGAAATCTGGCGGGGATACCCGAAGGTGATGTGAAGCAACTGGCAGGAGTGTTTGTAATTGATCCTTCCGGGCTTATCCAGTTTCGTCATCTTTCCGCGGACCCGGCCGATTTTCCGCCTGCTGAAGAGGTGCTGGCGGTGCTTGAATCCATTTGATAAATGGCCGTTTATTGACGGCAGGGAGAAAACCATGAGTGAATGGCAAAAAACCGGCTGTGTGTTGTGTGCTCAGAATTGCGGCTTGGAAGTCCGGGTGGAAAATAACCGCATCACAAAGGTTAAACCGGACCGGGACAACCCCCGAAGTCAAGGTTATGCCTGCCGAAAAGGCCTTAACGTGATATATCATCAGTACCCGGCAGGTCGGCTGACCGAACCGCTTAAGCGGGTTGGGAATGGTTTTGAACCTATCAGCTGGGGACAGGCCATGGGGGAAATCGCCCATAAGATGGGTGCGCTGGTAGGCACCCATGGCCCCCGGAGCCTGGCCTATATGGGGGGGAGTGCTCAGGGCGGCCACTTCGAGGTGGCATTCGGGTTAAGCTTTCTCAGGGCCATGGGCTCCCAATACTATTACTCATCGGCCGGGCAGGAATTCAGCGGTTCATGGTGGGTGTACGGCAGAATGCTGGGAAAACAGTACAATGTGGCCACGCCGGATGAACATGGTGCCGACATGTTGGTGGGGTGGGGGTGGAACGGCATGATGAGCCACCAGATGCCCCGGGCCCGAAAAGTGCTGACGGGTTTCAGTAAAGACCCGGAGCGCCTTCTGGTGGTGGTAGATCCCAGAAAAAGTGAAACGGCTGCCATTGCGGATATTCATCTGGCGGTTCGACCCGGAACCGATGCCCTTCTGGCCAAGGCCATGATTTCGCTGATTCTCCATGAGGGATGGGAAAACACCGATTATATACGACATCATGTTTCGGGTTGGGAGCAGGTCGCCCCGTGGTTTGAGGGCTTTGATGTGAAAGCGGCTCTTCGGGTCTGCGATCTGGATTATAACCAGGTGCTGGAAGTCTGCGAGCTCATGACCACCCGACGATGGTGCCTTCATCAGGACCTGGGCATCTACATGGGACGAAACAGCACCCTGAACTCCTATTACCTGAATCTTCTGGGAGTTGTCTGCGGGATTTTCTGTGTGCCCGGAGGCAACGTGATTCCCGGTATGGTCATGCCCATGGGGTTTCATGCGGACGAGCGAAATCCCAAGACCTGGCGCACGGTAAGTACCCATATGCCGCCGGCTGCAGCCGGTTCTTTCCCCCCCAACGTGATGCCGGAAGAGATTCTGAGTGATCATCCGGACCGATTGCGGGCGGTGATGGTAAGTGCCTGCAACCCCCTCAGGTCCTACGCCGATACACAGGCCTTTGAAGCAGCCTTTAAAAAACTGGACCTGCTGGTGGTCAATGAGATGGTGATGAGTGAAACGGCCCAATTGGCGCATTACGTGCTGCCCTGTCGCAGCTACTACGAATCCTGGGACGGCACCTTCTTTCCCTGGACCTTCCCCAAGGTTTTTTTCCAAATGCGGGGGCCTGTGGTGGAACCTGAAGGTCAGTGCCTGGAAGCGGCCCAGATTTTTACCATTCTGGCCGACCGGTTGGGGCTGGTTCCCGAAATTCCGGACGATCTGCACCAGGCGGCCGGAGGGGAGCGCCTGGCTTTCGGCGCAAAGCTGATGCAATGGGCCGCATCGGAACCCCGGGCAATGAAAAGTATGCCTTTTGTGCTGGCCAAGACCCTGGGCCGGGTGTGGAACAGTGCGGCGTTGCCGGCCTTGTGGGGAATGTTGATGACCGCACCGGAAGCATTTCGAAAAAATGCCGTCCTTGCAGGATTTAAGGCGGGGATGGATCAGGGGGATCGCATTTTCCAGGCCCTCATGGATAATCCCCAGGGAATCTGGGCGGGTGAGGTGGATCCCGATGACAACATGGCATTCGTTAAAACCCCTTCAGGTAAAATTGAGGTCTACATCCCTGAGCTGGCAGATCAAGCTCAGAAAATCGATGCCGCCGGCGAAAGCGAAGGGCTCCGGATGCCCGATGAATTCCCCATGGTCCTGAATGCCGGAAGGCACATGGACTACAATGCCAATACCCTGATGCGGAACCCCGAATGGAACCGGGGAAAGCGGGCCTGCACCGTAGCCGTCAATCCGGATGACGCGGCGGTTCTGGATCTGCTGGACGGGGATTCAGTGCAGGTGGTGACCGAGGCCGGCAAAGCGGTGGGAGAGCTCCAGGTTTCGACTCAAGTGCGTAAAGGTTCGGTGTTGATTCCCCATGGATTCGGGTTGACCTATGATGGTGAGGTTTACGGCATCAACGTCAACCGGTTGACCAAAAACACCCACCGAGACCCTTTGGGTACGCCGCTGCACCGGTATGTGCCATGCCGACTGGAGAGGATTGGTTGAAGGCTTGCTGAAGATATTTACGATTTACAAAAGCGAATGCCGAATATCGAACAAAGAATTCAGAACAGTAGAAGTGATTGGAAAACCTCGGACTTCGATTACGCCAATGGCATGATTCGATATTCTGCGGTTCACCTTAAAGGCCGACAAAGAACGTTTTATCAACGCCCTGCACAAGGCTGGCAGATGTATCCTTTCGTGGGTGCATCCGGAGTTTCTGACAAGATCTTAAAAGCGCAACATAACACTCGGAAGGAATTGTGGCATAACCTATTGAAATAAAGAATAAAGAAATAGCTGGACATTTTATTATGACTGAAATAAGATCTCATGGGAAAAAGTGCGATATGAAAGGGAGAACCTTATGTCAGGTTGTGCAGTTCAACGCTTACCCCATGAATCCTCAGAAAGTAGTTGGCGTACAGAAATTTTTGAATTCCTAAACGAGAAGCTTGATCAATTAGAAACTGAAAGCAGCATGGATAAAATCGAGGACATTACCGGTGCGATATTTCAAAATAAGTCTGAGATTCTCGGGCGTATGACCCTTGGTCTGATAAAGAACCGGTACGGTGCTTTATTGGAACAGGAATATTATGACTGTCCCACCTGCGAGAAACGAATAAAGGCTTGGAATAAAAAAGTAAAACGCAAAGTAGAATCTCTTGGCGGAAGCTTTGATTTGTACCGGCCCTATTTTTATTGTAGAAGTTGCAACGCCGGCTTTTATCCATTGGATGAGGCTTTGGGATTAAGTGAATCGAAAAAACAGTATGATATTCAAGCTCTTGAATCATGGTTGTCGAGTGAATTGCCTTTTGAAACGACAGCGGAAGCATTTTCGCGCTGTACGGGAGATACGCTGAGCGCGGATCATGCTTTTCAGACAGCCAACAGGATTGCCAACCATCTTGATATTCTGGATATTTGCCCTTCCAAAGAAGAAATAGAAGAAAGGACAACAGATCTTGCTGCAGGCAAATTTCGTCGTCCGGTCATGATGCTGGCAATAGATGGAGCTCATGCCCCTACAAGGCCGGAACCCTCCCCCTGGAAAGGCAAAAGAGGTAAGGGTAAATATCAAGAAGTCAAAGGTTTCAGGCTATATCTCGTTGATAGAGATCGAATTATCCACTTGATCAGCTGGCATCAAA
>Ga0222636_1000446_pt1 | contig 21785 bp, 12 predicted proteins | sample AntAcemetagen141_FD_179811 | JGI IMG/M metagenome (GOLD analysis project Ga0222636, IMG submission 179811) | Saline water microbial communities from Ace Lake, Antarctica - #141 | ecosystem: Environmental > Aquatic > Non-marine Saline and Alkaline > Saline | place: Antarctica: Ace Lake...
GATGCATGTCATCATCAATGAGGGTCTCTATGACGCGACTTACGTTCAAAACCGGACCGTGGGCCTGGACGAATTGAAACAAATCGTGGCCAAATATACCCCTGAATATGTGGAAGAGATCAGCGGCATCCCGCGGGCCGAGCTAACGGCCGCCGCCCGCACGTACGCCAAAGCGCCGGCAGCATCCATACTCTACGCCATGGGTATCACCCAGCACGTCACCGGAACGGACAACGTGAAATCTCTGGCCAACCTGGCCATGCTCTGTGGGAACGTGGGCATCCCCGGGGGCGGTGTCAATCCGCTGCGGGGACAGAACAACGTCCAGGGGGCCTGCGACATGGGCGGGCTACCTAACGTCTACACCGGTTACCAGAAGGTGGATGACCCAGCCGTTCGCGAACGCATGGAATCGGCCTGGGGGGTGGATCGGCTTCCGGACAGACCCGGGCTAACGGCCACCGACATGATGAACAAGGCCCATGAGGGCGAACTCAAGGCCCTTTACATCATCGGCGAAAACCCGATGGTCTCGGACCCGGATCTCAATCACGCTGAAAAAAGCCTGAAGAACTTGGATTTTCTGGTGGTTCAGGACATCTTTCTGAGCGAGACGGCCCGGATGGCGGACGTGGTTCTGCCCTCCGCCTCGTTTGCGGAAAAGGACGGCACCTTCACCAACACGGAGCGCAAGGTGCAGCGGGTCAGAAAGGCCGTGACTGCCCCCGGCAAAGCCAGAGAGGACGGGGTTATTCTCTGTGACCTGTCGAAACGGTTTGGCTACGCCATGTCTTATAAAGACAGCAGCCAAGTCATGGAGGAGATCGCACGGGTGACGCCCTCCTATTGCGGCATTAATTACAATCGCATCAAGACAAAAGGTCTTCACTGGCCCTGCACGGGGACAGACCATCCGGGCACGCCCTGCCTGCATATGGATCAGTTCACCTGCGGTCTGGGCGTGTTTCACGCCATCGACTATCGCCCGCCCGCCGAGGTGCCTGATGACGCATACCCCCTCTTTCTAACCACCGGCAGATTGTTGTACCACTATCACACGGGCACTATGACGATGAAGACTCCCGGTCTCAATGAGCGGGCGCCGGCGTGCTTTGTGGAGATTTCCCCGGAAGACGCGGCCGGATATGGCGTAGGGGAAGGGGACATGCTGCGAGTCCGCTCCAGACGAGGCGAAATCGAGGCAGCGGCAAAGGTTTCTGAAACAGCCGTGAAAGGGACTGTTTTTATTCCCTTCCATTACGCCGCTGCCGCTGCCAACCGACTCACCAACGCGGCCCTGGATCCCATCGCGAAGATACCCGAACTCAAGGTCTGTGCGGTGGCCATTGAGAAGGTATGAGATTGCCGATAGCAACAGACAAAGGAGCTTGACTTATGCATCACACGGAAAGCCTTCACGAAACCAACGAGGATCTGACACCCGAGGTGATGAATCGGGTCGATGAGGTGATCGAGCGCTACTCGAACAAAGCGGGCGCCCTCATACCGGTGTTGACGCAATGTCAGAAGATCGTTGGGTATGTCCCGGTGGAACTCCAGGACTACATTGCCAAAGGACTGAATATACCGGGCAGCACTGTATACGGGGTGGTCACGTTCTATTCCTTTTTTTCGATGGTGCCCAAAGGCCGCCACATCATCAAGGTGTGCATGGGGACGGCATGCTATGTCAGGGGCATTGGTGAGGTGCTTAATCGAATTTGTTCGGAATTCAAGATGGATGTAGGAGAAACCACCGAGGACCGGCGCTTTTCCCTGGAGGCGGTTCGATGCCTTGGCGCCTGCGGTCTGGCCCCGGTCATCGTCGTCAACGATGACACCCACGGAGACGTATCCGCAGACAAGATCATGGATGTCCTGGGTCGCTACGAGTAATGCGAGCGGTCATCTAACCAGATAGATTAGCCGGAGGTAGCTTAATGCCGAAACTGACTGTCAATGATCTTCAAGAGATCAAGAAGAAAACCCAAATAGATGTCGCCACCCGGCTGGGTGTGGCCCCGGACGGTGCTGCGCTGGAAGCCGGACATGCCTCCAAGCATCTCCTCCTGTGCGGTGGAACCGGATGCCACGCCACGGGGAGCATCGGCGTAAAAGACGCCCTCATGCAGGAAATTGCCAAAAGGGGCAGGGAAAAGGACTTTCAGGTGGTGGAGACCGGCTGCAACGGATTTTGCGCCCAGGGTCCCGTCATGGTGGTCCAGCCCGACGGCGTCTTTTACCAGAAGATCAAAGCCGATGACGCGGTCGCCATCGTGGAGGAGCACCTGATCAACGGGCAGCCCCTTGAGCGGCTCATGTTCAAGGATCCGGACACTAAGAAGCGCATACCGCTTTTGATGGATATCCCTTTTTTCTCGGAGCAGAAACCCCTGGTCCTGCGCAACAAGGGAATGATCGATCCGGAAGTGATCGACGACTACATCGCCCGGGATGGTTATTTTGGGGCGGGCAAAGCGCTTCTGGAGATGACCCCGGAGGAGATCATCGCTGAGATGAAGACCTCCCGCCTCCGGGGCAGGGGCGGCGCCGGTTTTCCCACGGGCCTGAAGTGGGAATTTGCAAGCAAATCACCGGGAGATGTGAAGTATGTCCTTTGCAACGCCGACGAAGGGGACCCGGGCGCATTTATGGACAGAAGCGTGCTGGAGGCGGACCCCCATGCGGTCGTGGAAGGCATGATTATTGCTGCGAAGGCCATCGACGCCCACGAGGGCCGCGTCTACTGCCGGGCCGAGTACCCCCTGGCCATCCGGCGCCTGGGTATGGCCATTGATCAGGCAAGGGAATACGGTCTTCTGGGAGAGGATATCCTGGGGAGCGGATTCGATTTTGACCTGGAGATCTATCAGGGCGCAGGCGCCTTTGTGTGCGGGGAGGAGACCGCCCTCATGCGGTCCATCGAGGGGGAACGCGGCATGCCGCGCCCCAGACCGCCCTTTCCCGCCCAAGAAGGGCTCTGGAAGCGGCCTACGGTCCTCAACAACGTGGAGTCCTATGCCAATGTGGCGCAGATCATCCAGAACGGCGGGGCCTGGTACGCCGACATCGGGACGGAGACGAGCAAGGGAACAAAGGTGTTCGCGCTAACCGGAAACGTGAGGAATATTGGCTTGGTTGAGGTGCCCATGGGCACCTCCCTTAGGAGCATCATTTTCGACGTGGGCGGCGGCATTCCCGGCAAGAAGCGGAAATTCAAGGCGGTACAATTAGGTGGGCCTTCGGGCGGGTGCGTGCCGGAGGAATTCATCGATACGCCCGTGGATTTCGAATCCATTGCCAAGGTGGGCGCCATCATGGGATCGGGGGGCATGATCGTCATGGACGACCAGACCTGCATGGTGGACATGGCCCGGTTTTTTCTGGATTTCATTCAGGACGAATCCTGCGGCAAGTGCACGCCTTGCCGTGAGGGCACCAAACGTATGCTCGAAATCTTAGAAAGAATTACCAAAGGCGACGGTGAACCCGAAGACATTACCCTGCTGGAGGAACTGAGCGAAATGATCAAAGACGGGGCCCTGTGCGGCCTGGGGCAGACCGGCCCCAACCCCGTGCTCTCCACTCTCCAGTACTTCAGGGATGAGTATGAGGCCCACATCATTGATAAGACCTGTCCCGCCAAACGCTGCCCGGCGCTTGTCAAATTCGAGGTGGATGAGGAAATATGCATCAAGTGCGGCATCTGCTTCAAAAAATGCCCGGCGGATGCAATCACGTGGCAGAAGAAGGAACCTGCCGTTATCGACAAGACCAAGTGCATTAAGTGCATGACCTGTATCAGCAATTGTTCCGCGGACGCGATTTTTTGATCCGCTGGTAACCCTGAACCTTTGAACCCTGTCGAAGATCCCCGCACATAGTGCGGGGGAACCCGTGAACAGGTACGACAAAAGGGATCATCAGATTATCGGTCTTTTGCCACATTTTCAAAGCGTTAAAATGTACCCTTATTTCTAATAGTGTGACAGGTCGTGCAATCGCTGGCTGAATTTCGACAACCTTTCTCTGGCCCGGGTACGGTCTTCTTCTGATTTTTCCTCATCCGTCAATACATCTTCTTTTACGATGCGAATGGCATTCTTGAAGCTGAGCCTGGAGACCGCTTCCAAGTGCTCTATAACACCTAACTTGTGATATCTTTGCCCTAAATAATTCATATTCTTCAAAAGGTCTGATTGCTTCCTGCCCCCCTTTTCCTCAGCGATAATTGACCGTGTTGCTACCCAATAGGATTCGAGAAAGGTCTTTATTAAGGCCGCCCAGATGGGGAGCTTATCAAAGCCAAGTCTTGTAAGCCGGTACCCGGCATCTGCATGGTCCCAGGTTATATATGATACATTTGAGAAATAGGCGGCGACGTCGTCAATCTCTTCCTGAGAAGTGATCCCTACATCATAAATAAACTCATACCTGAAAAGCTTTTTGACAAAATCGTAATCCTTCAGGATATCTTCACCGGTCTTTATCTCTTCTTTCCCGGTCAGCAGAGAGAGGGCAACAAAGGCGTGAGACAGAAAGCAATGAATACTATTGTTCTTATAATATTCGAGTTCGCGCTTTTTTTCTTCATCCACATAATAAAAGGCCTCTGTCCCTTCTACGTCCTCTAAAGATTTTACCACATTGCTCTTGATGAGGACATCCATGCTCTTTTTTATTGCCTCATCACATTGCTCGAGGGAAGTAGCAGTGGGGAACCGGTACTTCTCAAGGAATGCTAAGAGTGTGTCAGCCGTATCGGTCAATTCGGAAAGGTTAAAGCCTCGACGATGCTTGGTCAGAATGGCAGTTGATAAGAGTGCCATAGGCGTTACCAGGCTCACCCGATTAATGGAACGTATCAGATCATAGGCCAGATGTTTCTGTGTCCCGCCTGACGATTCCTCGTTTTGGGCCAAGTACTCCTTTAACAAAAGAGGCTGGCCGAACCGGATGTAGATCTTTCCATACTTTTTTTTAAAAAAACGCCTGGTACCGATAACCTGCCGGATGCTCTCCTTTTCTTTCCCCCCCCCTCCCCCGAGTTCCTTGAGGTATGCCCTTTCTTCTAAGACTCGGTCATAAGTGATGGAAGCGGGAACGAACACAAGGTCATTACAATACCCCTCCCTGAAGGCCTGAACCAGGATAGAGAGAAATCCGATTTTCGGGAGAACCAGTTTGCCGCTCCTGCTTCTTCCCCCTTCAATGAAGAACTCCAACGGGTGCCTTTCTTCGAGAAGGGCTTTCATATATCTTACAAAAACCGTTGAATAAAGCGTAGCGCCTTTGAAGGTCCGGCGGATGAAAAATGCGCCTGTTTTTCTGAAAAAAGGTCCAACCGGCCAAAAGCCAAGATTCTTGCCCGCTGCAGTTCTGGGGACATGCATGTGGTGCTGGTAAATGATATAGTTGAGGACCAGATAGTCGATGTGACTCTTGTGGGAAGGGACATAGACAACAGGGCCTTTTCTGGCACATTCCCTCACTGTTGCCAGCTCCTCCAATTTCACGTCAATCCCCTGAAACAGCTTTTTCCAGAGCCAGGTTAACACGACGCTGGAAAATTGGACATAGGCGATATTGTAATCCGCCGCGATTTCGTCAAAGTATTTAGAAGCCTCTTTTCTGACCTGCTTCAGCCGGATATTGTTCCTTGACGATCTGTTTTCAATAGTCTGGATAACAGTTGGATCTTTAAGCACTTTTTCCTTGAATTGCTGCCTCGATTTAATAACAGGCCCTAAGATAACTCTTTTTTGCTGGTCTATGCTTTCAAGGAGCATATGCCTTAGTTCCATGGCCATCTCTTCCAAGGGTCGCACACTATGCTGGCCGTCCAGGTAACTCTTCAAATTGAGGTGTTCTCCAAAATCGATGAAGGCGCGGCGATTGTGCCTGAAAAAGAGTATGGTCTTTCTAAGGACGCCAGGTTTGTCTTTGAATCCAAAAAATATGTCAAACAGACTCGGATGGTCCTTTTCAGGAGTCTTCTTGTAAAGGACAAGCTGGGGGATAAGATAGATCGGTCGCTCCATCTTTTTCTGTGTTTCGAGGAGGAGTTCAAGGGGGTCCTTTTTGGCATAGATATAGCGTCTGGTAAACCCCTTGGGATCCACGAGACAGACAAGGGCGGGGGTTCCCTGCTCAATGGCCTCTTCATAAAAGCCGGTGTTATAAGGGTCTGGCAGCCTGTGGTTCTTTAAAAGGAAGACTATATGAAATTTAAGAATTTTGAAAAGCTGTCCCAGGGGCAACACCAGTGACATGTTCAGATCAAAGGCGATTTTGGGATAGGGAAGGCGGCTCTTTCGGAAGCGGTAATGATACAGGAGATAATCTAAGCGCCCTCTATATTTGATAGTATAGACAACTGTTCCATCCCGGTGCATCCGTTTAAGCGTCTCACTCATATTTTCATTAAAATGAACGCGCTTAAAGAGCTTGTAGAGCAGCCAGTTCAAGAAAATTCGAGGCTTATGATCAAGTATAAATGGATAAAAGGACTTTTTTTCAGGCATAACGGTATTCCCTGGGTGGTTTATCTATATGTAACGGTTCACGGGTTCAGGGTTCAAAGGTTCCGCGCCCAGCGGGATCTTCGACAGGGTTAGGGGAAAATCCGAATATCTGCTCGTCAGATCTTACAACCCCGAGTCAATTCTGGCAAGTAACAAATAATCAGGGCAAATCGATGGATAAATTGTAACACGAAAAACACGCAATCACGAAGAAATAGAAAAAACAAGCCCTATTTCCTGTTCTTCGTGTACCTCGTGGTGAATAATCGACCATAATTAGAATTGCAGCCGAACAAGTACTGGCGAACAAGAACTCCTGTTGACAAAAGCGATTATATGGTTAAAAATAGCAATAAGAATCACAGAGTACCTGATTTTTATAAATCGAGGGAGGAAACTATGTTTACGCCTATGGTTATATCCGGGCTAACCGTGGACCCCATAACTAACAGTCCCATTGTAATCCTCAAGGAGGTCGACGGTGACGGAACACTACCAATATGGATAGGGTTGTTGGAGGCTACTGCAATTGCGAGTGAACTGGAAGGCGTTAGGTTTTCCAGGCCGATGACCCATGATTTGCTCAAGAATATGATGGAAATGGTCAATATTGAGGTCAGCAAAATAGAGGTTTGCGATCTCAAGGACAACACCTATTATGCCCTTATTCATTTTAAATTTGAAGGCAAGGAAATGTCGATTGATGCCAGGCCAAGCGATGCAATTGCGCTTTCCCTCAGGCTGAAAACACCTATTTTTGTGGCCGAGGAGGTAATCAGCAAGTCCAGCCAGATAGACCTGAAGGCCGAACCTCAGGACAAATCAGAGAAAGGTAAGAAGTGGCAGGAGATTTTGGAGAGCCTTAATCAGGAAGATTTTGGAAAATATAAGATGTAACTGCACCAATATAAAATCCCATCCAACCAAATTATCCATTCATTTAGAGCTATATAGTGTCTGAACGAAAACTAGGATTTTTTGTCAAGGTCAAGGAAGATCAAAATTTTAACCGCAGGAATACACTGAGTATTTTGAGGATTAAAATTTTTATCTGACGCAGAGATTGGCTAAAAGGACAGTTTTCGTTCGGACACTACATATCAGGTTGAATTCTTCGGCTGCCTAAGTTGATAATCCGGCCCCGCGATGCGCGGGATTCGACCGAACACAGGCTACAGACCATGAACAGAATTAAAAAAAGACAGCTTTTTAACCTCATAGGGGGGGCCGTTATTCTTTTGTGGATGGTGATGATTGGGCTGTTGGTCAAAAAAAATTACTTTAAAAATGCCACAAAAGACCTTGAAATTACATCTACAAATATATCTACGGTCAAAAAAGTCCAGGATGACTGGATGGAAATCTATCTCAAGGATCAAAAGATCGGTTATTCAACGACCCGGATAAGTCCCTTCGGGGAGGACTATCTCATTTATGAAGAGATTGTATTAAACTTCAACCTCATGGGCCAGGCAACCCTGGTGCGCACCTCCACACGTTCTATTGTTGATCAGGCCTTTTTGTTGAAGAGTTTCATGCTCAAAGTCGATTCCGGAGTTGTCAGTTTCCGGGTCTCGGGCAAAGTTGAAGGCCGACGCATGCAAATAGAGGTTGGCGAGGGGAAGAGAAAGAAGACCCACACGATCAGCCTGTCAGGTCCACCTGTGATCGGTTCGGGGATGTCGCAGTTTTTTAGAGGACATCCACTGGAGATAGGGGAATCATTCAAATTTTTCTTATTTGATCCATCAACCATGGCCCAAAAAGCGGTGGTTATAAAGGTTGCAGCAAAAGAACCCCTCGTTATAAATCGAATAAGATATAATACATTCCGATTAGAGACTGAGATGTGGGGCCAGAATCTGATATTCTGGCTTAATGAAAAGGGAGAGATTTTGAAGGAGAAGGGTTTTATGGGGCTTACTCTAATCAGGTCTAACGCTGCAACCGCCTCCAGGAATCTTGAGGGGGGGAAGGTTTATGATTTTTATGAGATGGCCTCCATAGATGTAAAACCAAAATTGATAGACGCTGATAAATTGACCTCCCTGAGTCTCAAAGTTGAAGGTCTAAAAGATACCCCTTTTGATGCTGAAGTCTTGAACCGGGGGAGACAGCGTTTTCGGGACGGGATTCTAAAGATTACCAGGGAGAAGAGCCCGCTGAAAGCCACATACAAGGTGCCCTTCCCCGATCTATCTGGAGAGATGAAGCCCTATCTCAGACCTGAATTCAACATTCAGAGTGATGACGAGCGAATTGTGGAAAAGGCCCGAGAGATTGTTGGGAACCAAAGAGATCCTGCTGCCATGGCCAAAAAACTGATGGAGTGGGTTTATAATAACGTGGAAAAGAAGCCTGTAATTAGTGTGCCGAGCGCCGTGGAAGTCTTGAAGACGAGAGTGGGAGACTGTAACGAGCATGCCGTGTTGCTTACGGCCCTATTGCGGGCCTCTAAGATACCGGCCCGTGAGTGCGTTGGGCTTGTCTACGCCAATGGTCGATTTTTTTATCATGCGTGGACAGAAGCCTATCTGGGCCGATGGATATCCATGGACCCAACCCTCAATCAGATGCCGACCGACGCAACCCATATTAAACTGGTACACGGAGGCTTGGAAAGACAGACGGAAATCATTGCGCTAATAGGCAAACTTAAATTCAAAATAGTGGATTATGGATATGATCAAACTGATTAATTTAACTAAATTTTATAGGGGCCTTCGAGCTGTTGATCGGATCAATTTAAAAATAGAAAAAGGCGTCTGCTTCGGATTCTTGGGGCCGAATGGCGCTGGAAAAACCACTACCATCAGGATGATGGCCGGGGTCCTTAAACCCACTGAAGGGCAAATCATAATTAACGGTCACGATCTTGCCAAGTATCCCTCCGCCGCTAAACAATGTGTCGGATTTATCCCTGACAGGCCCTTCATGTATGAAAAACTGACAGGTCTGGAGTTTCTCCATTTTGTGGCGGGTCTCTATGGCCTTGATTCTACATCCATGTTGAACCGGAGGATCGGGGATCTCTTGGGGCTTTTTGAGCTAAAACAGCGGGAAGAAGAATTGATTGAAAGCTATTCCCACGGTATGAAACAACGCCTGATAATGTGCGCGGCCTTAGTGCACCAGCCAAAGGTTCTTATTGTAGATGAGCCGATGGTGGGACTCGATCCCAAGGGGGCAAGACTTGTCAAAAATATATTCAGGGAACAGGCTGCAGAAGGGACAACCATCTTTATGTCCACGCATTCCTTAGAGGTTGCCGAAGAGGTATGTGAAGAGATCGCCATTATTCAGGAAGGCAGAATCATTGCCCATGGGACGGCAGGGGAACTGAGAGAACAGGCAGGGATGGATGGGAATTTAGAAGATATATTTCTGCGGCTGACACAAGAGAGGTAATAGATGCAGGACCTTTTTCTCCTTATGAGGCCCAGGCTTCTCGGTTTTAAAAACCAGTTGATCCGTTCTGGGAGTTCGGGAAAAAGACGGGTATTGATCATGGGCGGGTTGGGGCTCGCCTTTTGTGGAGGGATGTTTGTCCTTTCGTCTCGTGTGCTGATCTATTTCCAGTCTGTTGAGATGATCGGTGATCTCTTAGCGCAACAGCTCCTCTCAATGGTGCTGCTCACCTTTTTCTCGATGCTTATTTTCAGTAATATTATCACCGCACTCTCCAATCTCTACCTTTCAAAAGACCTTGAACTCTGCCATTCAATCCCTGTATCCGTAGAGGAGCTTTTCATATCCAGGTCCCTTTATACGTTTGTAGACAGCTCGTGGATGGTCATTATTTTTGCGCTGCCTATTTTCTTAGCCTACGGATATGTGTATGAACCGGACCTTGGTTTCTATCTCTCTCTCATTCACATGAATGTGGCAATGGCGATTATTGCTTCATGCATAGGAATCCTTTTGACCATGGTTCTTGTTCATATTTTTCCCGCACAGCGGACAAAGGACATTGTCCTTCTCCTTTCAATATTTATGGTTGTGGCGCTCTATCTCCTCTTTCGATTTCTCAGACCGGAGAGGCTGGTCAACCCTGAGGCCTTTTTCAGCGTTGCCCAATACGTGAGCGCGCTGAAGGTGCCTGATTCCCCCTTTCTCCCCACTCACTGGATCACAGAGACGCTCTGGGCGCATCTGAATCCGGTTGAAGGGCGTCCCGCTGAAAGCGGGATTGAAATCCTTCTCATCTGGGCTACGGCCGCGTCGGCAGTGGTTATCAATGTCTGGATCGCCCACTTCATCTATTTTGACGGATTTTCCAAATCCCAGGAGGCCAAGAAAAGACGCGCAGGGGGAAAGAGGCTCCTTGACCTGATGATCATGTCTGTCTCAAAGCCCTTTGGGAAGGATCTGTCCGCAATTATCAGCAAGGACATCCGGAGTTTTTTCAGGGATAATACCCAGTGGTCTCAATTGCTGTTGTTAGCGGCCCTCATAGTGGTTTACCTGTACAATTTTAGTGTATTGCCTTTAGATAAGAGCCCTATTCGTTTGGATTTCCTCCAAAATGAATTAGCCTTCCTGAATATGGGGTTGGCCGGGTTTGTCCTTTCGGCCCTTTGCACCCGTTTTGTTTTTACGGCAGTGAGCGCTGAGGGCGAGGCATACTGGATCATTCGGTCATCTCCCCTGAAGCTCAGGAGATACCTGTGGGGAAAATATATCTTCTTCGTCGTTCCCATACTCATCCTGGCCGAGGTTCTGATTGTGGCCACCAATTATCTCCTTGACGTGACCCTGTTCATGATGATCCTATCTTCAGTAACCATCGGTTTTATGGCCTTTGGGATTGTGGCATTGGGAATCGGATTCGGCGCAATTTACCCAAAATTTAATCATGAGAATATCGGACAGGTTTCCACCGGTTTTGGCGGCTTCCTGTATATGATTATAAGCTCTCTGTTTATCGGTTTGATCGTTATTCTCGAAGCAGGGCCGGTCTATATGCTCTTCATGTCTCAGGTGAGGGGGAGCGTTATTTCTCCAATTGAATGGCTCTTTATAGTTCTGTCCTTTTCCGCAGTTGTTGTGATTATTGGCGTAGCAATATTCAGGCCAATGAAGGCGGGTTTGAAGGCGCTGCAGGGATATGAGTAGGGGTTGCGAGTTGCGAGTTACGGGTTACGGGTTGCAGGTTACCGACGCTCAAGGCGCTTTGGTTTTAAATCATCAATCAACAATCGCAAGTGGTTGCAGTCTCACGTTGTAGAGGTTCAAGGCATTTTGGTCTTTCAATCACATCAATCATCAATCATCAATCCCAAGTGGTATCCAGTATCCAGTATCAAGACTCACGGCCGCGAATGATGAACAACAACAGACCTGACAGTTACTTTGAATATGTAGGCAATCTCCATATCCATTCCCGCTACTCAGACGGGGGAGGATCTGTGCGTGAGATTGCCCGAGCAGCAAAAACGGCAGGGCTTGATTTTATTATTCTAAATGACCACAACCATATGACGGATTCCCTTCATCTTGAAGATGGGGGTGATTATGATGGTTTGATAGTCCTCATGGGCCTGGAAATAGGGAGGCGCTACCACCACTATCTCGCCTTCGATTTACCTGAGATGGTAAAAGACGAGGGTTTGGGTCCCCAGGGTGTCATTGACCTTGTAAACCGGAAAGGGGGTTTCGGTTTTATTGCTCATCCCTTTGAAAAGGGGATGCCTTTCAGGGAAAATTCGATTGCCTATACCTGGAATGATCTGTCCGTAACCGGGTATACAGGCATCTGCATCTGGAATTTTTCTTCTCGATGGAAAGAGCGGGTCACAAGCCCCCTGACCGGCCTGTTTTTTCTCCTCTTCAAGACCGGGATGCTGAAAGGCCCCAGCCAAAAAACACTTTCCTTCTGGGACCGGGAATGTCGGCAAAGAAAGGTCCCTGCCATCGGGGGATCTGATGCACACGGGTCATTATTCAAATGGGGCGTATTGCGCTTCATACCCCTTTCATACGATTATACCTTGAATTCAATTAATGTGCATCTCCTGTTGGAAGGAAGTCTGTCGGGAGAGTTTGGTGAGGCCAAGGAACAGATATACGGAGCCATGAAGCAGGGACAGCTATTCATCGCCAATGAAAGGGTTGCTCCAGCCGTTGGGTTCAGGTTCTCTTATATCTCAGAAAGCGGGTTTAATTTGAAAATGGGAGAAGAAGCCATATTTAAACGGGGCGGCCTTTTTATTAAGACCCCGGACAAAGGGGAAATCAGGCTCTTGAAGGATGGAGCTGTCCTCAAAAAGTGGAGAGGCAAGAGCGCCTCCTATGAAATAGAGGAGAGAGGCGTTTACCGCGTGGAGGTTTACCGTCATCTCCCCTTTTTTGGCCTGCGACCCTGGATTTTTTCAAATCCCATCTATTTGAGATAGTGTCCGTCCAGGAATGAGGATTTTTGTTCAAGATCAAGGCATACGAAAAAAATAACCACAGGCATATATTTGATATTCCGAGGATTATTTTTTGAGCATAACGCAGATATTGGGCGAAAAGACCATTTATGGATGGGCACGAGGTAGATCTGTTTTCGGCAATAATAATCCCTTGACAACCCTTAACTTGAAATATAAGTATTGAACATTGGCCTGGGTGGCGGAATTGGTAGACGCAAGGGACTTAAAATCCCTCGGGGCTTGTCCCTGTACGAGTTCGATTCTCGTCCCAGGCACCAGTGATTTCGAGGGGTTAGTCCCGCCGTCATAGGCGGGATCAACCCTTTTTTTATGGGCAGCAGGGACAGCGACAAAACAGGGGGCCAGCAATGGTCCGTAAGTGAGGCGGCCTTTACACATACTAAGCTGGCGACTTCTAAATGGCTTGATCTCGTGCAGGAGGCGCCCCTAAGGGATCGAACGAGTATGATCTATCGATGGTACTGGCAAAGACAGAACAGGAAGGCAGGAGTTATAATGTAAAGGCAACAGAAGCAAAGCTGACGGCTGATCTGGTAGGCTCTTCATGCCATATTTCATAATTCAGTATTTTTCCATGGCATTGCGGCAACACCTCAAGCAGGCAGGCAAGGGCGGAAAAACCGCAGACATTGAACTGATCCCTAACGCTTCCTGATTCTTCCCAGAAACGATCTGCGTCAAGCCGGGTCAGGTGTTTTAGCAGGTTTTGGTCATGTTCCCGGGAGCTGTTTTGGAGGTGGGATGCCGGCATTTCATGGCCGAATTTTGGCCCGGTGTGGGAAAAGTCAACGCCGGCCACGAGGAGAGTTTCTTGATCTGGATCGGCAAGCATTTTCTTCAGGTTCTCAAGAAAAGGGGCGGCCTTCTCCTGGTAGGCCTGCCTTGTGTACTCAGGGAGGCCCATTCGTAGAGAGCCGCAGAGGATCGGGATGATAGTAAAGGGATTATCTGAGAGTAGATGCTGCAAAAAAATGATCTGGAATTCGATGGAGTGCTCGGATCGATGGATAAAATCGTCTGAAGCGATTATATCCCGCCCCACTTCCCGCAACCGGCGGATTTGAGCTTGCTCGCTCTTTGTGATTCCCAAGGGGGTCTCAAAGTCCTTATCAGTAAGAGAGAAGAGGGCATTTTGCAGTTGATGTCCCACTCCCAAAAGTATAACCCGCGAAGGGGCGGTATGTTTCAATAACCGATAGGCGCTCGAATAGCTTTTGTATCCCACATTGAGGTCAATGTGGGGGGCAATTAGGGCTGTAAGTTTGCCGTCCGGTTCAGGGATGGATAGTTCGTTGTTCAGGATCTCATCCAGCCTGACTCGTAACTCTGAGGGATTTTTCGGATAGCTTTTCCCGCAATGAGAACAGGGCCTGATTCTCCGCGAAGTGAAGTCGGCGATTATTCGCTCTTTGGCATTCTTAAACCTCTCTGAATCGAGGAAGAATGATTCATCAAGGTGGGTAAGGAGGCCATTGATCTCATCCGCCCCCACTAAAACGCCCCCCTTCTGCCTCATCAATTCCATTTGCAGGTCTCTGACGGTTGTACTGCCATCCAAGAGCGTCATAATCTGGTAAAGAGGCAGCCCGACGGCCTTTCCTTCCTCAACCAGACCAAGGGGATCCCGAATGAGGACAAACTGCTGTCCCTCATGCTGGACAGGGAAGAACTCCAGATCGCGTCTTGTTAGGGGGGGTGTTTCCGACATAAGTGCCTAAAGTTTGAAGTGACTAAAGTGAGCTAAAGTTGATGTTTGTTTTTTAACGCCTTCCGTGATCGGAGTCTTCGCTTACCTGGACGTTCGATCCGCCGGAGCGGACAAGTGCTTGCTCGCCTCTGGCGAGTTGGATGTTCAATGTTCATCTCTGCTTCAAGTTTCCTTAACTTTAGGCACTTTAAACTTTAGCTCACTTTAGGCACTTTTTCAGGAGTATTCCCTGGAGGCTATTCTCCTGACTGCATTTGCGGTAATTTCTATTTCTTCAAGCGTATTAAAATAACCCATGCTGATTCTGACTGTGCCTTCAGGAAAGGTCTTTAAGGTTTTGTGTGCGATGGGCGCACAGTGCAGACCGGTCCTTACTAAGATATCATGTTCAGTGTTCAGGATATTTCCGGCCTCGGCAGGATAGATATCTTCTTCCATAAGTTCAAGATTTACCGCTCCGCAACCACCATAATCGTATCTGGCGCCGGGCGGCAGGAGACTGTCAAGGGTAAGAGATATTGTGGCGGTTTGCTCTTCAGCATTCAGTGGCCCGTAAATTGTGACGCCGGCCACGTCATAAAGTGCAGACAGCAGGGTAGCAGTAAGGTTTTTATCATGCTCCTGGATTTTAGAGACGCCCTGCTTGAGGATAAAATCCACGCCTGCCCCGAGACCGGCAATTCCAACGTTATTCCTGGTACCGCTTTCAAGCATGTCGGGCAAGAAGTCGGGCTGCACTTCCTTTTCTGAAATGCTCCCCGTACCGCCTCTTATTGAAGGATTTACGACCAGCCCCTCCCGAATGCATAACCCGCCCGTTCCCTGTGGTCCTAACATGGCCTTGTGGCCTGTAAAGGCCAGAAAATCGATACCATCGGCCTCCACATCTATTGGAAAACAACCTGCGGTCTGCGCAGCATCTAAGAGAAGGGGAATATCGCCGATGGCCTGTTTGACCGCCTTCACGTCCTGAATAGTCCCGCACACGTTGGATGCATGGTTAAGGACCATCAAGGCGGTGTTTTTCCGGATCAGGGGAGGGATTTCATCGGAATCGAGACGGCCTTTGTAGTCACATTGGGCTATGGATAGGCTGATGATCCTATGCTTCTCTAAATGGCGCAGGGGACGCAGGACCGAATTATGTTCCATTGATGTGGTGATGACATGATCATCCTGCTTGAGGAAACCGTTTATTACGATGTTGAGGGCCTCAGTGACATTCATCGTAAAAACGATTTGATTAGGATTGGTGATGTTAAAGAGCTTTGCGACCCCCTTTCTTGCATCCGTGACAATGCGGTCTGCCTCAACCGCCCTGTAATGTCCGGACCTCCCGGGATTGGCCCCCACCTCTTTCATGAAATAGAGCATTGCCTCTATTACTTCGGGGGGTTTGGGAAAAGAAGTGGAAGCATTATCAAGATAGATTAGGGGATTCATTAGAAGTGCCTAAAGTGAGCTAAAGTTAAGGAACAGAAACCTGACATCTGGAAACTTGAGTTCAATCACCAACAATCTTTGTTTGCACCCTTTTCTTCTTAAACTGTATGCTGTCGGACAAGGTGAGATTCCGCCTGTAACCTTAGTTCAGTTTAGCTTACTTTAGTCACTTTAGCTCACTTTAGTTCACTTTAGTCACTTCGCTCTTTTCAGGGATGCCCGCAGCTTTTTACTTGCCTCCTGATCCACTTTCATGGTCCCTGGGTTGATGACGGCACCGTAGTCCTCATTGGCCCGGTCAATGCTTACATATCCATCCGCCACATCCCTTTCCACAAGCGACAGTTCCCGGTTTAAGGAGTCTCCATAACCGCCTCCACCGGCAGCATCCATTATAACCACATCCCCTGGCCCAAACTGGGTCAATCCATAAGGATTGCCGTCCTTGTCGTTAATCAGAAACTGCGCTTTGGCGCCATTTTTACCGCCAAACAGGCCCTCAGGAGAATAGCGATATCTTCCCGACTGTATCCCCAAATTAACAGGACGCATCGGTGCATACTCGTCGTCAGGGACCCTGAAAACCACTCTTCTCCCTAAGCCCCCCATCTGATTCCCAGGCCCTCCGGAATCTGTTAAGAACTCTCTTTTCTCGATTATAAGGGGCGTGTCGCTCTCAAATATCTCCACAGGCGTGTTGGCCCCGTTGGCGGGGAATATATAATCGTAATAACCGTCATTGCTGGCGCTTGCGCCCATGCCGCCCCCCCGGATGATGACAGCGTGCCAGGGGGTCGCGTCATGCCGCTTGCCATAGAAAACATTCATTGTTGCGGGGGTTCCACCGCTTCCCGCGATGACCCGATCCGGCAGGACCTTGGCCATGGCCCTGTAAATAATTTCCGTCAGAAAATGGCCGATCTGCATCCTCGCTGCTACCGCTGCGGGGAATTTACAGTTAATAACACTCCCTTCGGGCGCGGTCATGGCGATCGGTTCAGCACACCCGTCGTTGTTGGGTATGTCAGGATCAAACATACTCTTCATGCCCATGAACACGTAGGCATAAGTGAAATTATAAACCACGTTGCCCCCCCAATCCACCTGGGGCGAAGAACCGGCAAGATCAACCGTTATCCCGTTTCCCTCTACGTGGATTGCCACCTTGATGACGATATCATCCTTCCCCTCCATCTGTTCCACAATCCCCTCAGCCTCATAAAACCCGTCCGGCACCTTTTCGATGGCCTCCCGCATGCTCTTCTCTGTCCGACTGATAATCTCCTCTGCCAGGTCGTCTAAGCCGTCTAATTCGTATTCGTCAAGCATCTGACAAATTTTTTCGGCGCACACATGATTGGCCGCGATTTGTGAACGGATGTCACCCGTTACCTCCTCCGGGGTTCGTACGTTCCATTGGATCATATCGATGACGGCCTGATTCTGAACACCGCCTTCTTCTAATTTGACTAAGGGGATAAAGAGGCCGTCCTCAAACACGTCGTGGTTGTCAGAGGATACCCGGCCCCCGATATCGGAGTGATGAAATACGCAGGCAGTCCAACTGGTCAATTTATCTTTGTGGAAGATGGGACTCATAACACAGATATCGTTTAAATGCCCGGCCAAGGCCCAGGGGTCATTTGTAATATACACATCGCCCGGCCCGAAGCTGTCTACAGGAAGTTTCTTGACAAGATTTTTTATCCCTAATGCCATGGCCCCGGACTGGCCAGGCGTGGCAAAAGACCCCTGTGCCAATTCTCTTCCCTTCCGGTCTGTAAACATGCAGGTGTAATCATGGGCGTCCCTGAGCAGACTTGAGAAAGCGGTACGGGCGACCGTGCTGTCTGCTTCGTCCACAATGGAGATTAACCGGCGCCACAGTATTTCTAATGTGATGGGATCAAATTTCTGTCCCATTTTTTCCTCCTTATTTTGACAGGATATACAGGATGGACTGGATAAAAATTATGGCAAACCTCGTTAAGTGGTTGAATGGTTGAGTATTTAAGCGGTTAATAACTCAGCTATTTGACGGTCTCTGTATAAAAAAAATCATGGTAATCCTGTTAATCCTGTCAAAAAAATTCAATCCACAAAAACCCATACTCATCCACAGAGACAGAGGCGTCTTCTCCTACGATAACCGTGGATTCTCTCTCTTCTATGATAGCCGGGCCTTGAAATCTTGCGCCCGGAAAAAGCTTGTACCGGTCGTAAACCGTGTATGGAATGAAATCCTTGACAATCCCGGAATATGCCTTGCGTTGACCCTTTACCGCATCATCGATCGAGATCCCTCTATCAGCGGGATCGATCTTAGGCAACTGCAAGAGTCGTTCAGGCAGGCTGGCCCTTATCCTGAAATTGATGAACTCCACAGGGGAATCAGGATAGGTCCTGCCGTAGAGCCTTTTATAGGTCTCATCAAAGCGGTTTCGCACATCTTCTCTGTTTACCTCGGTAAAGCTCTTTTCAGGTATCGAGACTGTGGTCTCGGAACCCTGGCCTACGAAGCGGGCATCTACGGAACGCTCGAATCTGATATCTTCCGCTTCGCCCGATTTCTGGAGGGTCTTTGCCCCTTCGGTCTCCATCCCCTGATAGATCTTTTCGATTTCACTGAAATCCGCCTCTTTCAGGGCGACTTTATGACTTCTCACCATATCGAACGCCCTGGGGGCAGTAAAAAAACCCAAGGCCGAACCTACCCCCGCATTGGGCGGAACTAAGAGCCTTGGCGCTCCCAATTTTTTGGCTAACCCATAGGCATGTACCGGACCGGCCCCGCCAAAGGCTGCAACAGTCACGATCTTGGGGTTGCCGCCCTTTTCGGCTATGTGGGTCTTGGCGGCCCCGGCCATTGTTTCGTTGATGAGGTCATGGATGCCCCAGATGGCCTGGATAAAGGAGACGCCGAGAGGCCGGGCGATCTTTTCTTCGATGCCGCGTCTCGCCGCCTCCCGGTCTAATTTCATCTCCCCACCCAAGAAGTAGTTTTCATCGAGATAGCCTAACAGCAGATCTGCGTCGGTTATACCCGGTTCAGTTCCCCCGCGACCGTAACATATAGGACCGGGATCAGCCCCTGAACTTTCCGGTCCGACCTGAAGGGTCCCCATCTTGCTCATCTTGGCGATGCTTCCGCCCCCGGCCCCGATCTCCATCAGGTCAACAACCGGCACCTGGATGGTAAGGCCGCTCCCCTTCATGAACCTCTGAACCCGGCCCACTTCAAAGGTAGGGACAACCCCGGCCACCCCCTTCTGGATCAGGCAGGACTTGGCCGTGGTGCCGCCCATATCAAAACAGAACATATCGGGGATATCGAACAGCTTCCCATAGTACTGACCGGAGATGACAGCGGCAGTGGGGCCTGACTCGATAATCCGGACTGGGAACTCGGCCGCCGTTTCAACCGACGTGATACCCCCGCTGGACAGCATAATGAATAGTTTTCCCTCAAAGCCGATCGATGCCAGCCTGTCTGAAAGCTTGGAGAGGTAGCGGCCGGTCAAGGGTTTGACGTAAGCGTTTGTGACCGTGGTGCTGGTCCTCTCATATTCCCTGATCTGGGGCAGGACTTCGTATGAGATAGAAACAGAGAGCTCAGGGGCCTCGTCCTCTATGATCTCCTTGATCATCAGTTCGTGGGACGGGTATTCAAACGAGTTGAGCAGACAGACGGCAATCGAATCCACACCCATGTCTATGACCCTGCGCACAACGTCTCTCGCTTCTCCACGATCTAAGGGTTTGATGACAGTTCCGTCACTCCGAACCCTTTCATCCACCTCTAAACGAAACCGTCTGGGGATTAACGGCTCAGGAAATTCTGCAAAGATGTCATATGGGGCATATCGGATTTCCCTCCCTAATTCGAGGACATCCCTGAACCCTTTGGTTGTAATCAACCCGGTTTTGGCGCCCTTTCTTTCGATGATGGAATTGATGACCAAGGTGGTGCCATGGATCACTTCATCCAGGCCCTGCACAAAATCCGGGGTGACCTCTTCTAACTGTCGTATGCCCTGTTCCACCGCGTCCGAGGGGTCACTCGGCGTAGTCAGACACTTGTTTATCTGTATTTCGCCTGTCCGGTCATTAAGCAGCACAAAGTCGGTAAAGGTGCCGCCAATGTCACAGCCTAAGCGATAAAACTTGTCAGACATTCATATCTCCTTGCTGGATGCTTGATACTGGATGCTTGATACTGGATGTTTGATATTGGATTATGGGTACACACTTTTCTGACTTCCGATCTCTGACCTCTGACCTCTGACTTCTGATTACTTTCTCTCCTTAAGAGCAGTCAATATCTTCTCCGGGGTGATCGGGAGATCTGTGATACGGACACCGATTGCGTCGTACACTGCATTGGCGATGGCCGGGGCTGTGGGTACGAGGCCGGGTTCACCCACACCCTTTGCCCCGTAGGGTCCGGCCTCATCTATCGGTTCAATGACAACCGGTTCAATTGGGACCACGTCCATGGCCGTAAGCATCTGGTAGTCGCGAAAACTGGGATTCATCACCCTTCCGTTTCGCACCTTGATCTCCTCCGTCAGGCCATAACCAACGCCTGTGTAGGCGGCGCCGTAGATCTGGCCTAATAAAAGGGTTGGGTTCATGGCCTTGCCCACGTCGTGGGCTGAAACAAGTTTCAGGATCTTAACTTCTCCAGTTTGTTCATCCACCTCCACCTCAACGCCACAGGTCCCAAAGGCATAGGTCATGGAGAGATTTCCCTTCATCTCCCAATTTAACATCTCCGTGGGCGGGTCATAAAACTCCTCGGCCATCACCACCTTACTCTGTCCAATCCCCACATGCAGGCCATTTTGCAAGATCTGCGTCAAAGGCAGCTTAAAGTAGGGATGATCAGGATCTTTTTTGGGAAAGATCATCCTGTCTCTGATATCCAGGTCCTCCGGGTTTGCTATCAATCCAAAATCCAGGTCCGGCTCCACGAACTCGGGGTCCTTTCTCTTTTTCCGCTTAAAGCCCCCCTTAATAATCTTGGGCATCTGCTCCACCGCCATCTCAAGGATCTGCCTTTTAGCCTTTGTACAGGCCCCTATTGCCGCATTGCCCGCCATAAATGTATGCCGGCTGGCGTGAGTCCCTGCATCCCACAGGGCGAGCGCAGTATCACCGAAGGTCAGGAAAATATCCTCGGGTCTGACCCCTAACGCCTCTGCAACGATTTGAGAGATGACCGTTGGAGAACCCTGGCCCTGATCTGTTCCGCTTTCAATTACGTCCACGTGACCATATTCATCAAGTTTGATCATGATACCGTGACCGTCCGACTTAGTAACCCTGGCGCCACCGGCAACATGAATAAGGGAGGCCATGCCCACACCCCGACCCTTCTGCTTCCCCTTTTTATTATCCCATCTGAGCTTTTCCTTTACTGCCGTGATGCATTCCTCAAGGCCGCATGAAGTAATCTTTAACTTCATGGGAGTCTCGTCACCCGGCCGGTTGCGGTTAATCAACCTGAATTCCGCCGGATCAATTCCGGCCTCTTCGGCTAAGGAATCCATTGAGGTTTCAACGGCAAAGGTGGCTTGAGGGTTACCATAGCCCCTCATGGCCTGGGCATAGATATTATTGGTGTATACGCAGGTGGCCTTAAAATAGACATTGGGGACCCGATAGAGGGAA
>Ga0222636_1000454_pt1 | contig 21496 bp, 17 predicted proteins | sample AntAcemetagen141_FD_179811 | JGI IMG/M metagenome (GOLD analysis project Ga0222636, IMG submission 179811) | Saline water microbial communities from Ace Lake, Antarctica - #141 | ecosystem: Environmental > Aquatic > Non-marine Saline and Alkaline > Saline | place: Antarctica: Ace Lake...
TACCCCCATTGTTTAAGCAATCAACAACCATTTTAATATGACGAGTACTTGGATTATCAGGATGAATTTTAAGTAACATTATTTGTTTTGCTAATTATATTATCCAAAATTGAAAGTGCGAATATACGATTTTTATTATTTCAGTGTTTCGGTGTTACATTGTTTCATTGTTACATTGTTTCATTGTTTCATGGTTACATGGTTTCATAGTTGATGTAACTACAATCAACGACAACTTATTACAAGCAATTATTATCAATTAACACATCGAACATTTCAATTTATAATTTTAAGTGATTTTATTATAAAAAAAAAAGGGTAAGCTACTTATATCGCACCGCTACAACCATCTACCCTTGCTTTCTTCCGAACCTGGGGGAATTTGACAGGAGCTGGTCGTATAAGACTTACCCAACCACAAAAGTATATATAGAAGTCGGATTACGCAATTTTATTTTGATTTATTTTGTCAAAATTTTATAAAATTTATTATGTTTGCATATAATTGGCGTTAAATATGTCTCATTAAAACAAAAAAAAATGGAAGAGAAAAAAGCATCTTATGGAAAATTAGCCTTATATTATGGTTTAATAGTAGGTGGGTTATTAGTTTTACTTAGTTTAATTCTTTATATATCTGATGTAGGAAGAGAATCTTACTTAAACTCTATTCAATATTTAATATTGTTAGGAGGTATTATTTGGGGATCTAAAACATATCGTGATATGTATCTTGATGGAAATATCACTTATGGTAAATCCTTTTCTGTTGGGTTTATGATTGGACTATTTGCATCAATACTATCTAGTATTTATATTTTTCTTTTCTTTCAGTATTTCGACCCGGGAATGATGACTGAAATTCTTAATAATGCGGAGCAAAACATACTTAAAACAAACCCAAATATTTCGGATGCCGATTTGGAAATGGCACTAAAATATTCTGCAAAATTTACTACTCCAGTAATGATTGCCGTTTGGGCTTTTCTTGCAAATGTTATAGTTTCTGTAATATTATCTTTAATAGTTGCAATTTTTATTAAAAGAGAGAACGTTCAAACTGAAATTTAAAAAATAATCTAAAAATAAATTAATGAATATTTCTGTAATTGTTTCTTTTCTGAACGAGGAGGAATCTCTTTATGAACTAAATGATTGGGTTGTTAAGGTTATGCAATCCAATCATTTTACTTATGAGATTATTTATATTGATGATGGTAGTTCCGATAATTCATGGAATATTGTTAATGATATTTCAGAAAAAAATATTAATGTAAAAGCAATAAAATTTAGACGAAATTACGGAAAATCAGCTGCTTTAAATAGTGGATTTGAAGTAGCCTCAGGTGATGTTGTTATAACAATGGATGCCGATCTTCAGGATAGTCCTGATGAGATTCCGGGATTATATGAAATGATTGTTGAAAAAGATTTTGATATAATTTCGGGGTGGAAGAAAAAACGTCATGATCCAATAACAAAAAGATGGCCTTCAAAGTTTTATAATCGCATTGCACGAATGATGTTTGGTATTAAACTTCATGATATGAACTGCGGGCTGAAAGCATACAAAAATGAAGTTGTCAAAAATGTTGATGTTTATGGTGAAATGCACCGATACATTCCAGTTATTGCTAAATGGGCTGGGTTTAATAAGATTGGTGAGAAAATAGTACAACACAGAAAGCGCGAACATGGTGTTTCTAAATATGGAATTGAAAGAATCCTAAAAGGTTATCTTGATATTTTAACAATTTCATTTATTTCGAAATTTGGAAAGCGTCCCATGCATTTGTTTGGAGCTTTGGGAACTTTAATATTTCTGGCTGGGTCAGTTATTGCAGGATATCTTGTATATGCTAAGATTTTTATGGCTGAATACAAAATGACTGAACGACCATTATTTTACTTCGGTATATTGGCGATGATTATTGGTACTCAACTTTTTCTTACAGGCTTTCTTGCTGAGCTTGTGTCGCGTTCTTCAAGCGATAAAAATAAATATCAAATAGAAAAAAAACTCAGACTTGACTCTAAGGAAGAGAAAAAACAATAATTCAATCTTAAACAGGTTTGTCTTTTATGAATAATAATAAAACAGTTGTTATTATCGGGACAGCACATCCATTGAGGGGTGGGCTTGCAGCATATAACGAACGTTTGGCTAATGCATTTATTGAAAGAGGAGATAAAGTGATTATTTATACTTTTTCCCTTCAGTATCCCGGAATCATTTTCCCTGGAAAAACCCAATATTCAAGCGAACCTCCACCAAAGAATCTAGATATTCGAATTTCAGTAAACTCAATTAACCCATTTAATTGGATTAAAATAGGGAGAAAGATAAAAAAACTTAAACCCGATTTGGTGATTGTAAAATATTGGATACCATTTATTGCACCATGTTTGGGAACTATTACACGAATTATTAGGAAAAATCGACATTCAAAAATTGTATCCATACTCGATAATATTATTCCTCACGAATTGCGCATTGGTGATAAGCTTCTTTCAAGATATTTTGTAAAATCCGTTGACGGATTTATTGCAATGTCGCAGTCTGTTAAGGAAGATCTTAAATTATTTGATAAAACAAAACCTTGTACTTTATCCCCCCATCCTTTATATGATAATTTTGGAGAAGCAATGTCGAAAGAGAAAGCTTATGAATTATTAAATTTAGATAAATCAAAAAAGTATTTACTTTTCTTTGGATTTATAAGAGATTACAAAGGTCTTGATATTCTTCTTGAAGCGATGAATAATGAAGAGATTAAAAAGAGTAATATCAAATTAATTGTTGCTGGTGAGTATTACACTGATTCAAAACCTTATAACGAAATTATTGAAAAACACAAACTTCACGACAAGCTAGTCTTAAAAACAGATTTCATCGCTGACAGCGATGTTGCAAAATATTTCTGTGCTGCTGACATAATTGTTCAACCATACAAAACCGCAACACAAAGTGGAGTTACACAAATTGCCTATCATTTTAATAAACCAATGATTGTAACTGATGTAGGTGGTTTGGCTGAGATTATCCCACACAATAAAGCTGGTTATGTTGTTGATGTAGATCCAAAAAAGATAAGTCAATCAATTTTGAATTTCTATAATGAGGATAGAGAAAAAGAAATGATTAAATTTGTAAAAAAAGAAAAGGGAAAATATACCTGGGATAAAATGATTGATGCTGTGGATATGTTATTTGAGTGAGAATAGTTTGAAAAAAAAGATAATTAATAGAAAATTAGTAAAACACAACTCCTTCCTCCATCTTACTATCAGTGATGGGGAAAGTCAGGAAAAGGGTTTATAATATGATAATAAGAAGCAAAGCACCTTTAAGAATTGGGTTAGCAGGAGGCGGATCAGATGTTTCTCCATTCTCGGATTTGTACGGCGGTGCTATACTAAACGCAACCATAAGCTTGTATGCTTATGCTACAATTGAACCTCGAAATGATGGGAAAATCATCTTTCGTTCTGTCGATAAGGAAGAAACTTATACTCTTGAATCTGTTGATGAACTTTCTGTAAACGGAAAATTAAATCTGCATAGGGGAGTTTATAATCGTGTAGTTAAACAGTTTACTAAAAAACCTCTTTCTTTTGAACTGACAACTTTTGTTGATGCTCCTCCGGGTTCCGGTTTGGGAACTTCATCCACTTTGACAGTTGCAATTTTGGGAGCATTTGCAGAGTGGCTTAAACTTCCTTTGGGAGAATATGATTTGGCAAAGTTGGCTTATCAAATCGAAAGAGTTGACCTTGGAATGGCAGGAGGGAAGCAAGATCAATATGCTGCTACTTTTGGAGGTTTTAACTTTATGGAGTTTTACGAAAACGAAAAAGTTATTGTAAACCCCTTAAGGATACGGGAAATGTATTTAAATGAACTTTCTTACAATTTAATTCTTTTTTATACTGAAACCAGTCGCTTGTCATCAAAAATTATTGAAGCTCAGACAAAAAATGTTCTTCAAAAAAATAAAGAATCTATTAATGCCATGCAACAAATAAAAAAGCAGGCGGTAATGATGAAAGAAACAATTTTAAAAGGCGACCTGGATAAAATTGGTGAAATTCTGGATTTTGGTTGGCATAATAAAAAGTTAATGGCAGAAGGTATTACAAATCCAATGATTGATAATATTTATGAAACTGCAATGAAAAACGGAGCAAGCGGAGGGAAAATTTCAGGAGCCGGAGGTGGAGGATTTATGTTCTTTTATTGTCCGCAAAATACCAGGTTGAAAGTTATAAAATCACTTGAAAAAATTGGTGGACAAATTCATAGATATGAATTCACTACAAAAGGATTAACAACTTGGACTATTTGATGATAAAAAACTTTTAATATGAACTTTTTAGAATTAGCAAAAAAAAGATATTCTGTCAGAAAATTTACAAATCAGGTTCCTGAAAAAGAAATGCTGATGAAAGTTTTAGAAGCAGGAAGAATTGCTCCTTCAGCTGTGAATTTTCAACCATGGTATTTTGTCGTTATTAATGAAAAAGAAGCTCTTGAAAATATTTACTCTGTTTATCATAGAGATTGGATTAATGAAGCTCCTGTAGTTATTGTTGTTTGTGGGGATCATAAAAAATCATGGAAAAGAGAAGCAGACGGAAAAGATTTTTGCGATGTTGATGTTTCTATAGCTGTAGATCATATGACTTTAGAAGCAACTAATCTTGGAATGGGGTCTTGTTGGGTTTGTAATTTTGATAAACAGAAATGTGTCGAAGTTCTGGGTTTGCCTAAAAATATCGAACCTATCGTAATTTTACCATTGGGTTATCCTGCTGATGAAGTTGATGAGAATAGACACGAAACGAAAAGAAAAAAAATTGAAGAAATAGTTCATTGGCAGAGATTTTGAGTGAAGTTCAAAATTTAAAATTTGAATATTTTGCTGAATATTAAAAGCTCCGAAGGGGCTTAACTATGAATAAAACCGTATGAGGTGCAAGATAAAACGCAAGAAAACAAAAACAAAAATGCGTGGGTTGAACAAAAACAGTTTCAAAAAATGAGAATAAAAGAATCAATAAAGCAATCAATAGAAGTAAAACAGAAATTATTATCTGATAAAAAATTATTGGACGCAATAAGGAAAGTTGCCGATATATGCGTTAGTTCGCTGAAGAATGATGGTAAAGTTTTGTTTTGTGGAAATGGTGGAAGTGCAGCCGATGCACAGCATCTTTCTGCAGAACTTTCAGGTCGTTTTTATTACGATAGAGAACCTCTTTTTGCCGAAGCTCTTCATGTTAACACTTCGTATATAACCGCTGTAGCAAATGATTATTCTTACGCTGAGATTTATGCGAGATTAGTCAAAGCTAAAGGAAAAAAGAATGATGTATTAATTGGAATTTCTACATCAGGAAATTCTGAAAATATAATCAGAGCATTTAAAAAAGCAAAAGAAATTGGGATGACCACTGTTGGCATGACCGGTCTTACAGGTGGAAAAATGAAAGAATATTCTGATGTCTTAATTAATATTCCATCTGAGGATACTCCTCGTATTCAGGAATCTCATATTTTAGCGGGGCATATTTTTTGCGAACTTATTGAATCAGAGATATTCCCCAAATGATAAAAGAAGCAATTATTCTGGCTGGCGGTTTGGGAACCCGATTACAAGGTGTTGTTAAAGAAATTCCTAAGTCGATGGCGTTAATTAATGGACGCCCATTTCTCGAATATCAATTAAGTTATTTGGAACGTTGGAGCGTGGAAAGAGTGATTTTATCTGTCGGATATAAAAGTGAGGTCATCAGCAATTATTTTAAAAATAAATATAAATCTCTGGAAATCGATTATTCTTACGAAGACGAACCTCTTGGTACCGGAGGTGGAATAAAAAAAGCTTTCAAAAAAGTAAAATCAGAAGCTGCTCTGGTTTTTAATGGTGATACATTTTTTGATGTTGATCTCGAAAAATTAAATGCTTTCCGAAAAAATAATAATGCTGATATTTTACTTGTTCTCAGACTTGTTGATGATGTAAAACGTTTTGGCACGATAACAAATAATAAAGAAAATTTAATTACTGATTTTTGTGAAAAGAACAATAAGTCAGGAAAAGGCTATATTAACGGCGGAATATACTTTATCAACAAAGAATATTTTCAGAGATTTGATTTGCCTGAAAAATTTTCGATAGAGAAAGATTTTTTCGAAAATTTCCATAAATCAAATAATTTTTATGCATTTCAAAGTTCTTCATACTTTCGTGATATAGGAATTCCTGAAGACTATTTTAAAGCACAAGATGAATTTAAAAAATTACAATATTAAAAAAGACTGGACATTATTTCTCGACCGCGATGGTGTGATTAATGAACAATTACTTGACAATTACGTCACAAAGTGGAGTGAATTCAAATTTATAAATGATGTTCTTTCATCAATAAATAAGTTGTCATTTGTTTTTGGGAGAATATTTGTCGTAACTAATCAGCAAGGAATTGGCAAAGGATTAATGACTGTTGATGATCTTAATAATGTTCACAATAAGATGAAGGATGAGATTGAAAATGCAGGAGGAAAAATTGATAAAATCTATTTCTGTTCAAAGCTGGAAAATGAAAATAGTGAAATGAGAAAACCCAATACGGGCATGGCTTTGCAAGCAAAAATTGATTTTCCTGAAATTGATTTCGAAAAATCAATTATGCTTGGCGATTCGATGTCAGATATGCAATTTGGAAGAAATTTAGGAATGAAAACAGTTTTAATTCCAAGCAAAAATAAAGTCAATCACGATTCCGAATTAATTGATTTTCTTTTCAAGAGTATGGCAGAATTTGTCGATGCAATTATATTACAATAACTCAACAATTCAAAACAAGCTATGTCCTCAACTTTAATTTTGACAATCTTCTTAATCTACACTCTTCTTTTGATAGTAATTTCAAGAATTACAGCAAGAAAATCAGACAACGATACATTTTTTCTGGGTAACAGGAATTCGCCTTGGCTTGTTGTTGCTTATGGAATGATTGGAGCATCTTTATCGGGAGTTACTTTTATTTCGGTGCCCGGATGGGTTGGAACAACTCAGTTTTCATATATGATGGTTGTTTTTGGTTATGTGCTTGGTTATATTGCAATTGCAACAATTCTTCTCCCACTTTACTACCGATTAAAATTGACCTCAATTTATACATATATTGAGCAACGATTTGGTTTTTGGTCGTATAAAACCGGTGCATCATATTTTCTTTTGTCAAGAATAATTGGTGCTTCATTTCGTATGTTTCTTGTTGTTAATGTGCTTCAGATTTTTGTATTCGATAATATGGGAGTGCCTTTTTGGTTAACGGTTTCTATTTTTATGTTATTGATTTTAGTTTATACTTTTCGTGGTGGAATTAAAACAATAATCTGGACTGATACTTTGCAAACTACTTTTATGTTGTTAGCGGTTTTTTTTTCCATTTTCATGATAATAAAAAGCCTTGGTATTGGGTTTGGTGATATTTTTCATGAAGTTATTGATAGCGATTATTCTAAAATGGTTTTTACTGATTGGCAGGATAAAAGGTTTTTTGTGAAGGAATTTATTAGTGGGGCATTTATTGCAATTGTAATGACTGGTCTTGATCAGGATATGATGCAAAAGAACCTAAGTTGCAGAACATTGAAAGATGCGCAAAAAAATATGATTTCATTGGGATTTGTACTTGTTATTGTAAATTTTGTGTTTCTGTTTTTAGGTGCTATCTTATTTATTTATGCTTCAAAAAACGGAATAAATATTATTGAAACCAGTGATGATATTTATCCTTCAGTTGCCCTGAAATATTTGGGTCCGGTAACTGGCGTTATTTTTCTTATTGGTTTGCTGTCGGCAGCATATTCAAGTGCTGATAGTGCACTTACTTCTCTGACGACCTCATTTAATGTTGACTTTTTGAATATTAATAAAAGAAATGATCTTTCAGTAAAACAAAAAACAAGAATCCGTAAAATTGTTCATACCATTATAGCTGTTTTTTTGGTTTTTGTAATAATTGGTTTTAAAATGATTAACGACAAAGCTGTTATTGATAAATTGTTTACGATTGCCGGATATACTTATGGACCATTACTTGGCATGTTTGCATTTGGTATATTTACAAAATTAATTGTTAAAGATAAATGGGTTCCTTTAATAGCAATACTTTCTCCGGTTTTTTGTTATTTTATTAGTGAAAATTCAGAATATCTTTTTAACGGTTATAAATTTGGATTTGAATTATTGATCCTTAACGGGGTATTAACTTTTATTGGGTTATTAATTGTATCTAAAAAGAAAAGCTAAAGAGAATATTTGTTGCTGATTAGAGAATAAAAGTATAGGTTTAAAGGAATGGTATAAAGGTGTTTTACCCTTATTCCTATTACGACTAGAAAGAATCCTTATTGGTTTTCCAATTCATTAATATAGGTTATGAAGTTACAATTGCTAAATTAAAATTGATTAGTTACCTTTGTTTTAAATATTAGAAACTATGAATACAAAAATAACATACACGAAAAAAATTATTTCTTTTATTATTATATCAATAATATTTATAAATGTTATTGATGCTCAGATTAGGGTAATTGATGTAAAAAATGGACAAATTGATTCCGAAGTTCAGGGAGTATTTTATTCCCTTCCTCAAACTTATTTAACATTTGATGTTAATTTTGATGTTACTATTCAAAAGCGTGGACCTTACTACCAATTCGCAAATAAATACCTGGGAATTAATAATGCTATTTTTGCTGATGCAGAGCATTATGAAATAGGAGAAATTTTTGTTTCTTTATTTTCAAGACCAGATCCTGAACAGTTCTATTTTGTTGAGTATAGTGAGAGAACAAAAAAAGATGAATTATCAGTACTATTAACTTTAAGTGAATCCGGTTTTATTGTTGGTGTGAATGAAATAACGGAAATTGAAAAAATCGAATCAAAAATAATTGAACAAACTGATAATAAGGAGTTTTCCGAACAACTATTTAAATATTTTGCTGAAGATAATCTTTATAAAAAAATTGATACAATAATCAGAAAAATAAATATTGATACATTAACCATTGAAAAAGAAATTTATAAATATTCAATGATTGAAAAAACACTTGAGCAAAAAGCCAAAGATGCTGCAAATTTTATTTCAAGGATTCGGGAAAATAGGTTTCAACTGATAAGTGGTTATCAGGAGGTGAATTATGGAGAAAGTATAAAATATATGGATGAACAACTTCAAAAACTTGAAGCTGAATATTTGAAACTTTTTACAGGTGTATCAATGCAAAAGTCGTTCAAAAAATCATTCACATTTTTGCCAAAAGCTAATGATATTGGAAAATCAGTACCGCTTTTTCAGCTTTCTAAGCAAAAAGGTATTACTTTGGAAAATGACAGATCATCTCAAAATGTAAATGTTATTATTGAAAATAATGAAGTAACTAAAGGAATTTTAAAATTTTCTGAATCAACCTTGAAAGCTGTAAATAATTCAGGAGGATATTATTATCGAATTCCTGAGTATGCAGACATCAAACTTGTTTATAATAATAAAATCATTTTTAAATCAAACAAAAGAATAAATCAGTTTGGAGTAATTTCTCGTACTCCTACATTTAATTCAAAAATTAGATTTGATGAAAACACAGGAAATGTAAAGAAGATTTTTATTGATTGATGATTTAAAAAAAACTAAAGTTTAATAAAGTGCCATGCCATTTATGGTTTGGTTAAAAAGAATAAAACAAGAAAAAGGAACGTAGTCCTTAACATAGAATATAAAATTAATCATTTTAATTAATGGGTTTTGTTGAACCTACATAAATTCTTTTTTCATATGCGATAATCTACATTATTGTAATTAATATAATTAAGGGATACTTGTTTATAGTGCTTTAATGTATAATATTTGACAGCGACATATCTGTATTAAGTGAATTAGTTTTTATTCTTGGGAATAATGATCTCAAAATGGAACAGTAATTATGTTTTCGTTAGCAATACAATTTGACTAAGTTACTGATAACTAGGATAAAAAATATATTTACTTGTGTGGCATGCTTATTGAATATTGAAAAATGAAATGAAACTTAAAAATTTTAACAACTATATTATGAAACAACTAATTTATGTACTCGGAATTATTTTGCTAGTGTCTTTTACTTTTTACTCTTGTAAAAAGAATCCAAATGAGAATGAAACAGTTAAAACAATGAATGACTTAGTGATAAGTGACAATTTTGACTGGAAAACTACTAAAACAGTTGATGTTAGTATAACGCTTCCTGCAGATGATTTCTCTCAAATAGTTAATATTTTCTCAGTTGATGGTGAGAAACTATTTTATACTGGTTATGCTAGAAATAGTAATGTGCTATCAACAGAAATCACAATCCCAACTAGTGTAACAACTGTTATGCTGATTTATAGTTTTGATCAAAATGCTGAACCACAAATTGTTGATGTTGGTGATAATCTTAATTATAATTTCAACACTAATAAAACAACCTCCAACAATAATAAATCAACCTTTAATGTAGATTTCGATGATGATTGTGGTTGTGACGGTGGTATTTTTAGCCTCACAATGAGATACACAGGTTCTACCACTGCTGTAGTAGAAGTTATCGAGGAAGAAAAACATAATAGTGGTGGTGCTACACTCTACACAGGTACTGTTGCTCCGAATGGAGAATTTACCGCTACAGGTGGATCAAAAAAAGATGGCAGATTTGAAAATAAGATTTATTTTTATGTTGATGGAGATGAAAATACGGAGATGCACGTTAGTTGTTCAGTTGACTTATATACAGGAGATGTTTATGGTGATTTCATATTAATTGCTGGTATAAGCAAGCACAATTTACCTCTCTGTGAAGGTGATCCTATACCTCCGGTAGATCCACCACCTCCACCACCTGATCCACCAGCAACAACAACTGTTAATTTTGATGGCACTTTAGCTTATGAAGATCTTTGGCCGGGAAAGGGTGATTATGATTTCAACGACTTAATTATAAATTATGAATTTACTGTTACAAAGGATGATGACGACTATGTACAGAGCATAACAGGAGTATTTACAGTCTATGCTTTTGGTGCATCTTTCCATAATGGGTTTGGATACATACTTCCAAATGTTAACCCTAACCAGATAATAAGTGTAAGTGGATATGAAATCCAATCAGGAAGCATATTTACTTTGGCCGAAAATGGACTTGAAGCTAATCAACTTAATGCCGCCACTGTTATTGTTTACGATGATTCATATAATATTCTTGCCCATCCTGGTGAAGGTATTGGAGTAAATACTGATGAAACTGCAACATATGTTAGTCCAGAATCTGTGGTGATTCAAATGGTTTTCTTTGAGAACGGATCATTCGCATCTGGAGGACCAGTTGCTTTTGATGATCTTGATATTGGTAATTTCAACCCTTTTATTATTGTTAATCAAGATAGAGATGTGGAAGTACATTTACTGGATTTTGCACCATCAAATCTAGCTGACCAAACAATATTTGGAACTTTCCACGATGATAGTGATCCTGCTCAACAAAGATATTATACAACTTCAACCAACTTGCCTTGGGCTCTTAATCTGCCAGTGTTGTTTAAATATCCTTCAGAGAAGAATGAAATTACTGCTGCGTATTTGAAATTCGCTGAATGGGCAGAAAGTGGAGGTGCTCTTTCTCCTGAATGGTATGAGGCCATAAGTGGATATAGAGATGATACAAAAATTTATTCTCCAACTATTGCTAAATAGAAAATCTAAGATATAATTATGTAAAAGAGCCTCGTAATTTGCGGGCCCCTTTTTATTAAATATTACAAAATCGAATCTCGAACTCTTACCAGTTTTTCTAATAGATCTTCAAGAAGGTCAAGTTGAAGCATATTTGCTCCATCAGACAAAGCTTCAGAAGGATTGGGATGTGTTTCAAGAAAAATACCATCAACTCCGGCAGCTATTCCGGCTTTTGCAAGTGTTTCAATCATTTCAGGATTACCTCCGGTAACACCGTCAGATTGATTTGGATGTTGTAAGGAATGTGTGATATCAAGAATTACAGGAACATTATTCTTTTTCATTTCATTAATATTACAAAAATCTACAATAAGATCGGTGTAACCAAACATATTTCCACGCTCGGTTAGCATAATCTTTTCATTACCTGAATGTTTTACTTTTTCAATGGCAAATTTCATAGATTCTGCTGACACAAACTGACCTTTTTTAATATTTATCCATTTATGTGTTTTTGCAGCAGCAGTAAGCAAATTTGTTTGTCGGCACAAAAAAGCAGGTATCTGAATTATATCAACATATTCGGCGGCGGTAATTGCTTCTGATTCTGTGTGGACATCAGTAATAGTTGGGATATTAAAATGTTTCCCAATTTTTCTTATAGTCCTTAATGCTTTGATATCTCCAATACCTCTGAAAGAATCAACTTTTGTTCGATTGGCTTTTCGGTAAGAAGCTTTAAAAATGAATGGAATTTTCAGTCGCTCAGTTATTTGATATATTAATTCTGCAATTTCAAATGGATTTTCCGTGTTTTCGATAACACAAGGTCCTGCAATTAAAAAAAAATTATTTCCGTCAGAGAACTTTAATTTAGCTATTTCTGGTATCATTATTAAATTTTCTAATTTCTAATAATACAAAGATAGTAAATTTCATAGATTTGTAAAACAGGAATAATTAAACATAGGAAATATAAATAATAAAATTATTTGTGAAACTCAATTTTCAAAAACGTAGTGCATTGAAAATAGTTTTTGAACGAATCCCGATAGCGAACCTGTCCCGCACCGAAGGTCGGGAGGGTATCTGGATAAATGAGTTAATACTCCGATGCTCTGCATCAAATCAAAAAAGAAAATCCTATGTGATACTTCGTTAGCTATGCTACGATCTTTTTCATTTTTATTATTTGATGTGATAATAAAATTGTTATAGAAATAATATTGATAGATTTCTCTCATTAATCGAAATGACTAGCTAAGATGATGTATAACAATTAGCAGTTACAAAGGTCATTTCTAATGAAAAAAAATTCAATATTTAGAAAATTAATCTTATTTTTGACATTGTTTAGCTACATTATATTTAATACATTTGATAAAAATTTGTAAAATATGTTTTTTAGGATAATTCTTGTTTTTGCTATTTCTATTATTTTTTCTGTTTCAGGAATAACTCAGGAATTGACAAAACTCAGGTACTTGCCCCACTGGTTACCCCAGGCGCAGTTTGCAGGTTATTATATTGCTTTGGAGAAAGGCATTTATGAAAAATATGGTCTTGATGTTGAAATTCAAACTGGTGGACCTATATGTCCATCTATCAGTGAGTTGAAAAAAAACAAATGTGATATTGTTTCAATGTTTTTATCTGGGGCAATAAAATCTGAAAATAAGGGTGTTAAACTTGTGGATTTTTGTCAACTTTCAAAAAGATCAGCGTTAATGTTTATTTCAAAGAAAAAATCGGGTATAACAAAACCAAAAGATCTTAATGGGAAAAAAATAGGAATTTGGAGATCGGATTTTCAGGAATTACCACGCGGATTCTTAAAGAAATACAATGTTGATGCTACCATAGTACCGATTACAAACACAGTAAATTTGTTTTATTATGATGGTGTTGATGTAGTATGCGTGATGTGGTACAATGAATATCATCAAATATTAAATTTCGGCATTAATGTTGACGAACTTGATGTTTTCTTTTTTACAGATTATGGATTGAATTTTCCGGAAGATGGAATATTTTGTACTGAGGAATTTTATAAAAATAATGAAAAAGCTTGTCAGGATTTTGCAAAAGCTACTCTTGAAGGCTGGAAATATGCTTTTGAGCACAAAGATGAATCAATAGCTTTAGTGATTAAATATATGCAGGAAGCTAATGTACCTGCAAATATTCCTCATCAGAAATGGATGTTTAATAGAATGCATGACGTTTTTATTTTGGGAAATGATAAATTGAATGGGGAATTATTGGAGGAAGATTTTTTGAAAACGGCAAAAATTCTTTTGGAATGTAAAAAAATTAACAGTATCCCTGATTTTGATGATTTTAACAAAACACTACAGAAATAGCAATAAATAAGACCTATGAAACTGTTTACAATAAGAAATAAAGGAATTACTTTTAAATATAGTATTTCAATTCTTAGTGCAACTATTATTGTTTTCTGTCTTTTTCTTGTTTATAATTATAATATCTCAAAGAAAATACTTCTTGAAAATGTTGAAAAAAATGCCAAAAATCTTACTATTTCAAAAGTTAATGAAATCGAAGGAGTTTTAAAAGCAGGTCAGAAAATACCGGAAACTCAAAAGTCTATTCTTCAAAATTTTAATTTATCTACAATTGAACTTTTTAAGTTAATGAAAATGACTGTTGAGACAAATCATGAACTTTTTGGTAATTGTATTGCTTACGAACCATATAGTTTTTATAAAGATTCCTTGTATTTTTCTCCATATTATTATATGTCTGACGATTCGATATGTTATGAAAATCTTGGCAATGAAAATTATCAATATTTCTTTTGGGATTGGTATCAAATACCTAAAGAACTAGATAGGGCTTTTTGGTCGGAACCATATTATAATGAAGGAGGGGGAGGAGTTATAATGTGTTCATATTCTGTTCCTTTTTATTATAATGAAGATGGGAAACTTAAAGGTGTTGTTACTGTTGATATTTCATTAAAATGGCTTGAGGAAATTTTTTCTGAAATAAAAATATATGAAACTGGATATGCATTTTTAATCTCAGGAAATGGAACAATAATTACACATCCTTTAGAGAAATTTGTTTTAAATGAAACAATTTTTAGTATTGCTGAAGAAAATAATATTCCCAATTTACGTGAGATAGGAAGAGATATGATTAGTGGAAATAGTGATTTTGTTGAATATACTTCAGTTATGACAAAAGAAGATGGTTGGCTTTTTTATGCTCCAATGAAATCTACCGGTTGGTCAATGGGGGTTTTTATTCCGAATAACGAATTGTTTGCTGATTTATATAGTCTGAATCATAAACTTTTAATAATGGGTGTTTTAGGAGTTTTGTTATTGCTATTTCTAATAATTTTCATTTCTCATAAATTAACAAATCCATTAAAAAGATTAGCAAAAATTACTCAAACAATTGGTGTTGGAAACTTTAATGTTGAAATTCCATTCTTATCAAATAGTAGTAAAGAAATTGCTCAGTTGGGAAATTCTATTACAAAAATGCAGAAAGAACTCCGAAACTATATTAAGAATTTAAAAGACACAACTGCTGCAAAAGAGAAAATCGAAAGTGAACTGAAAATTGCCCATGATATTCAACAAGGTATTATTCCGAAAATATTTCCCCCATTTCCCGAAAGGGAAGATATTGACTTATATGCTGTTTTGAATCCGGCTAGAGATGTTGGCGGCGATTTATATGATTTTTTCTTTCTCGACGACTACAGGATTTGTTTTACTGTTGGGGATGTTTCAGGAAAAGGTGTTCCTGCCTCTTTGTTTATGGCAATTACACGTACTTTATTAAGAGCAAAAACCAATAAAGATGTTTCAGTAAATAAAATTGTTGAAGAAATAAATAATGATTTATGTCAGGGAAATGAGAATTCAATGTTTGTTACTTTGTTCATTGGAATTTTAAATGCAAAAACCGGTATTGTTGAATTTTGTAATGCCGGTCATAATTATCCGTATATTCTTAGAAATAATAATAAACTTGAATGTGTGAAGGAAACTCATGGTACTCCTGTTGGAATTTTTGAAAATATGAAATATAAATCCGGCAAATTTCAATTATCAAAAAATGATACTGTGGTTCTTTATACCGATGGTGTTACCGAGGCAATGGATATTAAAAACAATTTATATACAGATGAAAGACTTTTAAAACTACTGACAGGTATTGAAGATCATACTACTGAAAAAATTACGAATACTATTATTGACGATGTTAAAGATTTTGTTGGAGAAGCTGATCCATCGGATGACATTACAATTTTAGCATTAACTTATTTTTTGAAAAAGTATTTTACCGAAAATATTAAGAAAACCTTAAAATTAGTAAATGATATTTCTGAACTTGATAAGCTTGTGAGCTTTATCGAAGAAATGGCCGGTGATTGGAAAATACAGGATAAAGATGTTTTTAATATTAATCTTGTTTTGGAAGAAATCATTTCAAATATTATTTTTTATGCTTTTGAAGATGATTTAAAACACGAAATAATTGTTGAAGTTGATTACCATGAAAACTATCTTGAGATAATGATAGAAGAAGATGGAAAGGCATTTAATATACTTGATGTACCTGCCCCTGATCACCTTAAGGCAGATGTAGAAGATCGTAAAATTGGCGGATTAGGAATTCATTTTGTAAAAAAAATAATGGATAAAATTGAATACAAAAGAATAGGAGATAAAAATCAAACTTTTTTATATAAGAAATTATGAATAATGCTAGACCAAAAATAAAACTAACTCTTCCAAATAAACTGGATTATATTCCACTTGGACAAAGCATTGTAAGAGAGATGGCAGTTATAATGGGATATAAAAAATCAGAAATTTTAAAAATTGAATTAGCAACAGAAGAAGCTATTTCAAATATTATCGAACACTCATTTGCACCCGGAGAGGAAACTTCTTTTGATTTGATTATTGAGCCGAATTCAAATGGAATTAAAATATATTTAAAAGATAAAGGAATACCTTTTGACCCTTCTGAAATACCTAAATATAACCCCGAGAACCATAAAGAAGTGTTGTCTGCAAAAGGACTTGGATCGTTTCTTATTAAAGAGTTTGTTGATGAGCTTACTTATTTAAATCTTGGTAAAGAAGGAAAGGAAATTATTCTTTTTAAATATCTTAACAATAAATCCATTTTGGATGTTATTTCAGAATCTGATATTGAAAAAGCTAAAAAAGAAAGACAAGAAGCTAAACTTCCAAAAGGTTCTGTGAAATACTCAGTACGAAAAATGAACCAGGATGAAGCAGTTGATGTTTCAAAATGTGCATACACAACTTATGGTTATACTTATGTTCATGAGGATATATATTTTCCTGAGCGTGTTCGGGAAATGAATAGTAATGGTGAATTAGTATCTTATGTTTCGGTAGCAGAGAATGGTGAAATAATGGGTCATGTGGCTCTCGAAATTGAAGAACGAGACATAGGTATGCCGCAACTGGGAATGGCATTTGTAAACCCAAAGTATCAGGGACAGGGTTGTATGAAAGTGCAAAGCGAATTGATGATTGACGATGCTAAAAATCAAAAATTGTGCGGAATATATGCCAGAGGTATTACAACCCATCCATATTCTCAAAGAGTGATTGGAAAGTTTGGATTTAATGATACTGCTATATTTCTTTCCAGTGGAGTAAAACGCGATTATAAAGGTATTAGCGAAGGCGATTCGAAAAGAGAAAGCGTTGTGATAATTGTTCGGTATTTGCATCCTCCGAAAAATTTGATAATTTATCCTCCGAAAAATCATAAAAATATTATTAAAAGAATTTATAACAATATTGGTCTTGAACCGAATATAAAAGACGTCTCATCACAAGAAATAATTTTGAATCACGAATCTGTAATAAAGATTACTACCGATAATGTAAATTTTGTTGGTTTTATTAATGTGATAGAATATGGTAAAGATATTGTGGAAAAAGTCAATAGTAGTTTAAAAGAATTGTGTAATCAAAGATATGAAACAGTTTATCTGAACTTAAAATTATGTGATCCAAATACTTCAAAACATGTTTTTGAATTCGAAAAAATGAATTTCTTCTTTGCAGGAGTAATGCCCGGCTCAGAAAACAAAGATGAACTAATTTTGCAATATCTTAATAATTATATTATAGATTATGATAAAGTTGTGATAAATTCAGAATTTGGTAATGAACTAAAAGAATATATTAAATCTAAAGACCCTTACAAAAAATAATTAATGAATAAATTAAAGATTATTAAAAATAAAGAACATTAAAATGGAAATCAAGGAACAAAAAATTAATGATGTAATTGTGTTAGAAATACTGGGAAGAGTGGACACTACTAATTATGGAAAATTAGATGAAATATTATCTGATAATATAACAAAAAACGAGAAAAATATTATAATTGATTGTAGCGAAATGGATTATATTAGCAGTTCGGGTTTAAGAATATTTTTAACCGGATTTAAAAAAATCAACGCTATTAACGGAAATTACTTCCTTTGCGGATTGCAGGAAAGTATTAAGGAAATATTTGATATTTCAGGCTTTACAAGTATTTTTAAAATATTTGTAAATCAGGAAGATGCTTTGAAAAATATTACTTAGATTTTATATTTTATTCTTTTGGTTTAAAAGCTATCAACTAAAGTAAATATTTTAAGGTTTTCCTGAAATTTATTGAGGTCTATTTCTTCATCTTTTGTAAAAGAAATATTTATGCTTTTTCCGGCAAGGAGATCGAAATAATTATCAGAAAAATGTCCTTCAATTTCATCAGCTCGTAGATAAAGATTTTTTGCAAGCTTGTCTGTTGATAGTCTTACAATAAAACCATTTTTAGTCTTTTCAATAGTTTTTGTAATTTTTGGTTTTGGTAGCTTCAGGTCTTTAACAGAAGTAAAATAAAGTATATTTTTTGACAAGGTTTTATTATCCGAATCAATAATTTCAGCATTGAGAAAAATTTTATCTTGTTCTATTCCATCCAAAAAATTATTCAAATCATCAGTAAAATATACATTGCTTGAATTTGATTTTATATCTATTTCTTTTTCTTTTGAAAATAAAATGCTCCCATCAAAATTTAATATCGAAAGTTTAAGAATTGCATCAACATTTTTCAATTTATCGGAAACAATATATACCTTGAGCTGATTATTTTTATCAATAACAGGAGAAATTAAAATGTCGTTAAAAGCTTTTTTAACAAAATAATGCATTGCTTTCCAGTTTCCGAAATTGTCTATACCCGACCATGAAGCAACCGGCCAGCAATCATTTATTTGCCAATAAAGTGAGCCCATACAAAAAGGCATATTCCTGCGATGTGCCTCAATTGCTGTTTTAATTCCCTCAGCTTGCAACACATGATTGACATAAAGAAACATTGGAAAATCTTTCGGAGTTTTATAATCACGCTTCATATATTCGTCGATGGTAACATTACCAATGCTTGAACGTTGATGAGATTTCATTACTTCTGAATTAATATTCCAATCTTCTTTGCTTGCATATTTCTTAACTGAATTTAATTCAGGAAAAGACTGAAAACCATATTCTGACATAAATCTTGGAATTTCTTCTTTGTATTTTGAAAATGGCTCTTTTGCCCACCAAACACCCCAATAATGATTGTCACCTGATTTTCCGTTTTCAAGTTCTCCAAAGCCTGAACTTGGTGATGATGACCAATATAATTTTTGAGGATCGAGTTTATTTACAATTTCCGGTAAGATATTATGGAATATTTTTTCGTAAGTATTCCAAACGGTGTCAACAATATTTTGACCCTGGTTTTTCAGCACATTTTCTTTCCATCCCCATCGATTCCATGCTGAAAGAATTTCATTATCGCCGCACCATAAAGCAAGACATGGATGATTACGTAAACGTTTTACATTCTGTTTAGCTTCCTTTTTTACATTTTCCAAAAAAGCTTTATTGCCCGGATACATGGCACAGGCGAACATAAAATCCTGCCAAATAAGAATCCCATATTTATCACATAAATCATAGAAAATATCTTTCTCGTAAATTCCGCCACCCCAAACACGAAGCATATTATAATTGGCATCTGCTGCAGATTTTATTAAATTTTCATAGTCTTTATTACTAACACGACTTAGAAAAATATCCTGTGGAATATAATTTGCTCCTTTCATAAAAACAGGATTTCCGTTAAGCTCGAAATAAAAGCTTTTACCAATGCTGTCGGGTTTTTGAATTACTTTAATAGTTCTTAAACCTATATTTTTAGATTTTGAAGAAAGAATTTTTAAGCCATCTTTAATTTGAATTTCAATATTGTAAAGTCTTTGATTTCCTAATCCATTGGACCACCATAATTCTGGATTTTGAATTTTAATTGGAATTTGTACTTTATTTATTCCTTTTATTAAAGATGCGTTTTGTTCAAATGATTTATTCGAATCTACAAATCCAACAATATTCACCTCTTGCTCTTCAACTGATTCTATTTCGATTTCTGATAAAAGATTTGCTTCATTTTTTGTTAATTTTTTTTGAATAATATTAACGTCATTAATTTTCGTTTTATTCCAGGCAAATAATTCAATATCTTTCCATATTCCACTGCTAATCAAGCGTGGTCCCCAATCCCAACCATAATGATATTGAGCTTTTCGGGAAAAAACGCAAGTTTTTTTATCACCAACACCACCAAGTTTAGATTGGTCGTTTTCGGCCCCGGGTAAATAATAACCCAGTTTTTCTCGTTTTTCCAATCCGATTTTTATTGGAGATTCGAAAATAATTCTCAAATTGTTTCTGCCGGGTTTAAGAATATCTTTACAACTAATTACCCAGCTCATAAACATATTATCAGCATTAAGAATCAATTTGTCGTTCAGGAAAACATTAGCATAAGTGTCTAATCCCTTAAAATTCAATTCAACAATATCCATTTTTAAAATATCTTTTTTAACAAAGAATGTAGTTTTATAACACCAGTCCTTTTTATCAATCCATTGAATATTATGTTCATTTAATCTGTAAAAAGGATCTTCAATAATATTATTTGCTAAAAGATCAGTATGAACACAACCTGGAACAGTTGCTGGAAGCCAGATAGAATCTTCAATTGCTTTGAACAACCAATTGTTATTAATAAGAAGTTTTGAGTTGCTTTGTTCGTTATGGCAACTTATTAATCCAAAAAATAAGATTAGAAGATAAATAATTTGTTTTTTCATCTATAATGATAATAATTGAGTTTGATTTAATATAAATTAAAAGAGTTGTCCTGTCCTGAAATTTGTTTACTTCTTTCGTCAACCTATTTCAGGACAAGACAGTTAAAATATCCGCTTAGCGCCTCAAAGGCACTTAGCGGGTTTACAAACGCACTCCAGCTGGTTAATCATCCGCTTAGCGCCTCTAAGGCGCTTAGCGGGTTATCTCCTTAAATGTTTTTTCTTTTAACTTTAAACTTTAGCCTTTACCTTTAGCCTTCCTATTTCAAAATCAGATCGAATTTGTTTGTACCAAGTTCATGATATATTTTAGCATTTATAACGCTAATTATATATATTTAGCTTTAGTGTTATTGATTCTATATTATCCGCTTAGCGGGTTTACAAACGCACTCCAGCTGGTTAATCATCCGCTTAGCGCCTCTAAGGCGCTTAGCGGGTTATCTCCTTAAATGTTTTTTCTTTTAACTTTAAACTTTAGCCTTTACCTTTAGCCTT
>Ga0222636_1000455_pt1 | contig 21469 bp, 21 predicted proteins | sample AntAcemetagen141_FD_179811 | JGI IMG/M metagenome (GOLD analysis project Ga0222636, IMG submission 179811) | Saline water microbial communities from Ace Lake, Antarctica - #141 | ecosystem: Environmental > Aquatic > Non-marine Saline and Alkaline > Saline | place: Antarctica: Ace Lake...
AAGAATAAAAATTTATCCCGTTTTATTTATCATTCCCATAAAATCGGAAATCTATCATTTTCCTTCCTCATAATTTCTTCTCCTCAACAAGGGAGGATTAAATCTTTAAACCTCCTCCCCCTTTAGAGGGGATTAAGCCTTTATATTTCCTCCCCCTTGAGGGGGGAGGATTAAGGTGGGGGTGATACTCTTTTACCTTTCCTTATTCTTCCTAATGGGGCTTGATTTATCGAGCCCGTCTTATATTTTCTGTCATTGCGCACCCTGATTTATCAGGGTGCGCAATTTCTATTTACAACATATACAGGCTAAATTTACAAAACTCCCAAGAATTTTCCCAAAAAATAAGAATTTTTAAAAATTATTTAAAATATTGTTAAACTTTTTCAAAAGAAGGTGAAGTATTAAAGTAATATTTCAAGAGAAGTTGAGAAAGGTAAACTATCCCAAAGGATAGGCCGCAAAGTTATGGGTCTAAGGTATTGTCATTGCGAGCCTGCTGAAAGTAGGCGAAGCAATCTCATACAATGCTACGACTACCAGACTCCCGACTTTTTAACTAAATAAAGATTGGCAGTTTTTTATTTTCCTGTACACCACCATTTCCCTTTCCCTTACATTTATCAAGCAAAAAATAACTTAAAAAATTTTTATTTACCTACTTAAAAACTGCCTCTTAAAAACTATTCCAAATAATAGTCGAAGCACTACTTATAAATCACTACTTAAAAATTTATCTATAACACGATAAAGAAAAGCAACATTCATTCATCATAGTGTAAATGAATCACTTGAGCTTTATTTAATCTTAAAAAGGAGGCGATATCTATTGATTGTATAGAAATGAAATAAACTTTCATTTCAACTCGAATAAAAAGTGTAAAACAAAGATTATCAGAAATAAAAAATTTAAATAAAGGAGTAAAGAAAATGAAAAAGATAATAATTTTATCAATAATATTAATTTTAGGAATATCCTTAATGGCCTTTGCTAAAGGAGCAGAGAAAATAAAATTTGTGGCAAAAGGAGGTTGTGAAGCCACTGGTTTTGTAATTTTCAATACAACACCTAATGGTGCTACTGAAACCACGATTCAGATTCAAATCCGTGGTTTAGATCCTAAGATGATCTATGATGTATATTCTGGAAGTAATTTTCTTGGTAGTTTTGAAACCAATAAAAAAGGTAACGGCAAACTCCATCGTAACCTGCCATTAGGTGAAATTGATGAGGAAGATTTAGGTTTATATATGAATATTTGGACTGAGGGAAAAGGCGTTCGATTATTGAGAGCCCTTCTTTCCTAATGAATCAGAGGATAGGTATATGATTCATTTTAAAAAGAAGATTTCAGAGCATTTTGTAGATTATTTAATGTGAATCAGTATGCACTCGCATAAAAAAAAGCCAGACTTAGTTTGGAGTGCAACGGAATTTTTCCAACGCAATTACATTCTAAGTCTGGCTTTATTTTTTATAATAGCTCTAATTCGGGAATATATTATTCAACCTCAGGATATGAAATACCCTTTTCAGCAATCCTATCAAAATATTCCTTTGGGGTAGTAAGCATTTATTTAACCAAGCATTTCACTTCACTTTCTTTGGCTGAGATTCGCCAGCTTTTTAAGATGGATTACTCTATTGTCTCTAAGGTTACTAAAAGATTTGAACAAGAAAGTAAAGTTAGTCATAAAATAAGAAGAGCCAAGCAAAAAAGTTATAGCAGTATTGAAAGATAATTGAATGTCAACTGTTGTAACCTAAACTAAAAATTTATATAATATTGGTATAAAATATTATAAATGGTATAATTAAAAAAATTTGGAGGAGATAAAAAGTGAGCAAGAAAAAAGGAATTTATAAAAATGCTCCACTCATTGAAACGGTTTTTGAGATTAGATTTCCAACAGAACCAGCGATCGAATGTAACAGAGATAAATTATATAAAAAAATAAGAAATATTTATTCTGAAGTTTTAGTTCCCGGGGTAATTCCAGGTAAAGCTATAGCACTTGAACCTTATAGATTTGAAAGTGCTGATGGGAATAATGGTATTATGCTCTCTATTGATAAATTTGCTTTTTATTGTAAAAAATATGAGGGCTTTAATTTTTTTAAAAAAGAAACAATGCGTCTATTTTCTATCTTTAAAGAATTATTTGAAATCCAGAAACTTAAAAGAGCCGGATTGAGATATATAAACATTATTCCCTTTGTTAGGGAAAATGATATCATTCCTATAGAGAATTATTTAAATATCAAGATAGTTCTTCCAAATTCTATACCAACTGATTTTAAAAATCTAAGTTTAATATTTGTATCTCAAACTAAACAAGGTGGCAGTTTAACTACTCGGATAGAACCAGCTATCTCCCATGATAAAAAACAAGAAGGCATCATATTGGATTTTGATTATGCCCAAGAAGGAGATTTGTATTTTTCGCAAGTAGATAAATATCTTGAAGAAAGCCATAATAATACTAAATATATATTTGAACGATTAATAGCTGATAGTTATAAAAAAGTAATGCGGGGGGAGGTAATTTAATGGCTAATGTTTCAGTTGAAGAAAGTTATGACTTGATAAAAGAGAGAAAAAGAGATTTATCAACTAATTATAGAGGTACTTTAGTCTCTGAAGTCGGGACAACGAACATTATTGATTGGCAACAAATTTTTAAAAATAAAAAAGAAGTTTATATTTACAGATTATCTAAAGAAAACAAACAATATATTATTAACAAGCCTATAGCGGTAAAAATATACCAGGATGAGGGTTTATTTTTTGCAGAGAATGAAAATCTTAATGTATGCGGTACAGGAGAAACTTCCCAAGAAGCATTAGCGGATTTACATTTACACATTTTACATTTTTATAAATATTATCGAGAAATTGATAAAGAACAAATTGTAGGAGATGCAATAAGATTGAAGAAACTTTACTATAACTTGCTTATTGAGGAGAAATAATGCAAGTTGATAAAAGAAAAATAGAATCAAGTCTTAGTAAAAAAGGATTTGTTAAAGATGAAACCCATCACATATATTTTTACCATGAATATAATGGAAAAAGAACCGGAATTTATACTTACACTTCCCATGGATCTAAAAATAAGGTTTATGGGAATTCACTTTTAAGCATGATGAAAAAACAATTAAAATTAAACACCATAAATCAAGTTGTAGATTTATTTGAATGTCCTATGTCTAAAGAAGAATATAATCAGATTTTAAAAGAAAAAGATCTGTTAAAATAAAGGAATAATAGAAAATAGGGAAAGACACCTATTTTATCTCTGCGTATCTTAAAAGATGACTTTAGTATGTTTTTACAATTATTTTAATTCAGGGATATATCATTCAATATCAGGACATGAAAGAAACTCTTCAACAATTCTCTCGCAATATCACTCTTGGCAGTAAGGCATTTGTCTAATCAAGCATTTCACTTCACTTTCTTTGGCTGAGATTCGCCAGCTTTTTAAGATGGATTACTCTATTGTCTCTAAGGTTACTAAAAGATTTGAACAAGAAAGTAAAGTAAATTATAAAATAGGGAAAATCAAACAAAAGGTGATAACGGCATTGAAAGAGAATTGAATATCAAATACTGAGACCTAAATCTAAAATTATTTTACAAAAAAGAAATGAAATAGGAACCTATTTTATTTATTAGCAAATTCACCCAAGAAATGATAAAATAAAAATGGCAATATATAAATGATTAACATATCTTTTTTTTTATTTTAGTGGGATATAATATGAGATTTTAATCTGTTTTACTTATTATTAAAAAATGCAAGGAAATAATATGCCAAATAAAAATCATTTAAAAGAAATTACACAACAAATTGTAAAAGAAGTTGCTCCTGATAAAATTATTCTATTCGGTTCCCGAGCAAAAAAGAAACAGAGCAAAGAAAGTGATTATGATATTTTTGTGTTGAAAAATGACATTACTCACAAGAGAAAGCTTACCCAGAGAATTTACCTAAAGCTGGATGTAGATGTTCCTGTTGATATAATTGTGGAGACTCCTCAAAGGTATAACCAATTAAAAGATAATCCTTTTCTAATATATAATGAAATTGCTAAATATGGGCGGGTAATCTATGAAAAATAGAGAAATTATCTTAAACTGGTTAAAAAGAGCTAGAAGCAATTTAGAAAGAGCAAAATTGGGAAAGGTCTCTCAAGGTATACTTTACGAAGATCTATGTTTTGATGCCCAGCAAGCAGTTGAAAAATCTTTGAAGGCCATATTAATCAAGCTTAACAAATCTTTTCCTAAAACTCATTCTATTGGAATTTTACTTAAACTTATTGAGGAAGCTGGTGTAGAAATACCCGAAAATATTAATCAAGCAAAACTGCTTACTGTTTATGCAGTGGATGCCCGCTATCCCGGTGATTATGAACCTGTAAGCAAAGAAGAATATAATGAAGCTTTAAAGATTGCAGAGGATGTCTTCAAATGGTTAGATAATATTATAAAGTTCGAAGAATAAAGAAAGGGAACGTGGTTCAATCCGATATTATAGCAAATCCGGGTGCAATAAATTAATTAGATTAGACTATCATGGTTCAAAAGAAGTTCCTACTGGTACTTGTAATTTTATTTTAAAGAGTGCCGGTTTAAAACAAGGGAGGAATTTATAATATAATCAATTTAAGATATTCTCTGATAATAGAAGCTACTAAAGACCCCACTTTTTTTACTTTTTATTCTCCTAATCTTGAAGGATTTACAGGGGTGTAAATGGCAAGTAGAATGCACCTTGCACGGAAAACAATTTTGCACCTTACAGAGATAAAAAAATGGCTTAATCCTCCTCTTCTTTTTGAATTCTAAATGATTCTCCACTTAAATTAAATACTTTGGAATGATGAAGTAGCCGGTCCAACATAGCTACGGTCATCACTTCATCACCCATCATTTCAGCCCACTCATCAAATATTTTATTAGATGTAATAATTACCGAGGCCTTCTCATAAAGCTCACTTATCAGGTTAAAAAATAGATTAGCCTCCTTTCTTTCTATCGGCATGTAGCCTATTGCATATTTCGGTAACATCCGGACACTGTTTCCGGTAACATCCGGACAGCATTCCGGCCTATCCGGACACCTTGTCGAATCATAAGAGAAGAAGGGGTCAGGTCTCAACATTTGACATAACTTTATTTAAATGTTAACATTTTAATATGGTTAGACCTTTACGATTATCTTTTGAAAATGCTTTTTATCATATTACCGCTCGGGGTAATCGGAGAGAGAAGATATTCTACAGGCAGGATTAGTAAAACAATTAGAAGATTATCCCTGGAGTAGTTATTTAGATTACCTTAATTTAAGAAAACCTAGTATTTCTAATTTGAAACCCTCTTTTGTATTACAACTCCTAAGCTCTAATCTTTTTGAATCAATGGGAAAATATCGAGAATATTTTATTCAACATCAGGATATGAAAGATCCGCTTCGATAATCTTATCGGAATATCGCTCTTGGTAGTGAGGTATTTATCTAAAGAGGTAAAAGAAAAAGATGGATTCCCATTTTCATGGGAATGACAAGAAGAGAAATGGTTATAACCGCGGGATTGCCGCGTCACTTTGTTCTCCTAAATGACAGTAAACGCTTTGTTTTAAAGGCTTTCAGACCCCCTTCAGGAATGCCTTTTTAACGCACGTAGAGTGCCTTTAGACGTGCCTCAATTTTCGCAAAATGGCAATTTACTACCCTGTTTTTGGGGTATTTTTGCCTCCCTGAAATCATGAAACCCTTACAAATAGCCATTTTCATTTTTTGAACATCCGAAATTATAGTTAAAAAAGGGCGATTTTCGAGGGGTAAAGTATAGGTCAACCCAAAAAAAAGCGCCTACGAGCGTTTACGGCGTTTTTCTCTTGAAACCCTTATGGCATAAGGCTTTCAGGAGTGTGATTTTAGGTGAATTATGCTTTTTTGGGGAGGTAGATTATCTAATTTACCCTCAGGCGGGTCGAATGAATTCGACCCCTACACTAATAAGGGAATATAGCAATACGCCTTTACCGCAAAAAGAGAAAAGTATCAAACAAACCTACGGTAAAAATACATAATGCAATAGGCTTGTGTGAATAAGGTGATAGAGTTGAAGAATAAACTTCTTTAAAGAGTACTTAAATAAATTATAAAAATTGCTTTAGCCAAAAGGTGGAAGGGGAAGGTTATATTGGTTATATTTTTTTAAACTATTTAATTTCCTACGGTTCTATCGTAAATAGTTTCTCCTGTTTTTATAATTTTGTAAACAAAATTTTTGGGATTTTGGTTAAGCAATGTATCAGAAGAATAAGGTATAGCTTCTATTGATTCATCAATTTTCCAGGATAATTTTGAAAGCATCTGTAGTTCTTTTAGTTTGTATTTACCAAAGTCAGGAGAAAATATAGCCAAATCTATATCGCTAAATTCGTCAGGATTTCCATTTGCCCATGAACCATAAAGAATTACTTTATATAATGTAATATTTTTTTCTAAGGCTTTAATATATTTTTTAATTTTATTTATTACTATCGCTTTGTCTCTAACCATTTAAATAATCTCCTTGTATTTTCAAATAATTTAGAGGAATGATAAAAATCTAATTCTTTAATTATGTCTAATTGCTGGTCAGGATATCTAGTAGCAATGTTTAAAGGGTTTAATTCATTTAAAATCTCAAGTAGATTTTCAGGTATATCATTTTCCAACTTTACTAATTTTAAAAGTCTGGCTAAATTATGAATCCTTGGAGGTAATTGGTTAAATTTATCAGAGTAAATACATTTCAGTATTTTTTCTATAGTTTGATTACACATGAATCCTACGTATAGATATCTCTTTGATTTTAACATTGCTTCTGCTGTTTTTAAATCGTATTTAGCAATTTTTAACCAATAATTGTCATTTGCCATATATACATCCTCCTTTAAGGAAGCGAAGAGCGACATTGTATTAGTGGTCTTTTTAGTATAATTATTATAACATGAAAGATAAACAAAGTGAATTGTTGTTATAAATTAAATGATAAACAGAGGGTGGATGATTTTATTTTTTAATCACTATTTATATTTTTTTAAGGTTGAGTTCTTTGCGGATTTTTATGAGTGCGATAAGTTCATGATTACATTTCTTTAAATCGAGCATCAGATTTTTTACCTTTGTGGAATCTTTGAGGACTACCGGGTCGCATAATTGGTTTTCCGTGTGCGCTTTGTTTTTTTCCAAAGCATTAATCTTCTCTTTCACTGCTTTTAATGTTTTTAATATTTCTTTATTTTGCTTGTAATTGCGATTTCTTTGTTCCGCCTCTTTCCGTTTTTTTTCTTTATTTGTTGTTTTAGAATTTTGCTTTGCAGGTTTTTTTTGATCGACAAGGGATTCAAGACTATTCGCACTTTCTTCCAGCAGTTGAGCCCTCTTTTCCACAAAATAGGAATAATTTCCGGGATAATCTATCATTTGGCCATCCCGGATTTCCATGACTCGATGAATCAGATTATCCAAAAAGTAACGGTCATGGGAAACAATCAGGATGGTACCCTTGTATTTTAACAGCGCTTTTTGAAATAGATCTTTTGTGGCTATATCCAGATGATTGGTTGGCTCATCAAGGATTAGAAAATTGGATTTTTCCATTAATATCTTTGCCAGGGTCACCCTGGATTTTTCTCCACCTGAAAGTACATTAATCGGTTTATGGATACTGTCACCGGAAAAGAGAAAAGCTCCCAGAAGAGTCCTTCTTTCTTCGGTTAACATGGGGCTGGAGACAGCAGATATTTCCTGCCAGATGGAATGTTTATAATTCAGGTTTTGCGCACTTTCCTGGGAAAAAAAGGCCATATTGACCTTATGTCCTAGAGTAACGCTACCGCTTGAAGGGGTTTCTTTTTGATTAATTAATCGGGAGAGGGTGGACTTTCCTGCACCATTGACTCCAACCAGGGCAACTTTCTCTCCGCGATGCAAAGTAAAATTGACATGACTAAATACCTGATTATCAAAGTAGACCTTGCCCAGGTCTTTCGCCGTGACAACACTGTCACCGCTTCTCGGACACTCAGGAAACCGGATATGGATATTTCTTGCTGCCTTTTCAATTCTAACCGTAGGCATCTTTTGGAGCATTTTTATTCGGCTCTGTACTTGGACGGACTTGGTGTTTTTGTAACGGAACCTTTCAATAAAACGTTCTGTTTTTGCTATTTTTGATTCTTGAGTTTTGAGTTGCTTTAGTAGTAATTCCCGTCTTTTGACCCTGTCTTTCAAGTACCAGGAAAAATTTCCTTTATAAATAGTCAGTTTATAATGGTCTAGTTCAGCAATTTGCGTGACCAGTTTATCCAGAAAATAACGATCATGGGAAACGGTAATAATGGTTCCGGGAAATTTCATAAGCCAGTTTTCCAACCATTCCAGGCTTTCCGTATCCAGATGATTGGTCGGTTCATCAAGTAAAAGTATATCCGGGGAAGAAAGAAGCAGGGAAGTCAAAAAGATGCGCATTTTCCAGCCTCCGGAAAATTCACTACAGCTGCGGGAAAAATCTTTTTCCCGGAATCCCAATCCTTTAAGCATTTTTTTAGCCTGTACGGAAAAAGTATAGCCATCTCTCATTTCAAAAAGATGAGTGGCATGTTCATACTTTTTAAAGGCAGCTTGATATTTGGACGAATCATTAGGGATGGATGATAAATATTTTTCGTGTTTAATGAGCGCATTCTCCAGTTCCACCATACCTGATTTTTCTTTTAGAAATAGAAGAAGGTTTTTGTTGCTACCAAGCTCAATTATATCCTGTGGCAGGTAGCCGATTTTCTGGTTTTTAGGCGTAGTTATTTCTCCTTTATCGGGATGGAATTTTCCGCTAATTACACGGAACAAAGTGGTTTTTCCGGTGCCGTTATTACCCACAAGGCCGATACGGCTTCCCCGGGGAACCCGCCAGTTTAAATTTTCAAATAGAGTTTTTTCAGGAAATACAATACTGATATTATTCAGATTAATCATAAAAAAAAGAATTCTCCTGTGTTTGTAAATGGATGATTTAGAGATATTATACACGAAACTGTAAAAAATTACTTTAGATTAGGAGGGAAATGTTTTAAAATAGAATATATAGGATTAAAAGCTATTTTCCAAAATATTTAAAAGAGAGATTATATTATGTCAAAAGATAAACATTTTTATGAAATTGCAGTAGTGGGCGGCGGACCGGCAGGGATGATGGCAGCCGGTCGGGCAGCAGAATTAGGAGCAAATGTTATTTTAATCGAAAAAAATGATGTTATGGGTAAGAAATTATTAATAACCGGTAAGGGAAGGTGTAATTTTACACATCAAGAAGTAGACAGTAGAAGACTTGCGGAAAATTTTGGAAGGAATGGACGTTTTCTCTACGGGGCATTAGCGAAATTTGGAGTTCCAGAGGTCATTGATTTTTTTGAATCCCGGGGCGTAAAAGGAAAAGTGGAACGGGGAAACAGAATATTTCCCGAGAAGGGAGATGCTCGCGATATATTAAATGTTCTTTTGAGATATTTGTCGAAAGGAAAAGTAGATACATTATTGAATTCGGAAGTATCGGATATTGTTTTAGATCATCAGGGGTATCAAAAAAACTTTCGGACCATCCTTCATGGTAGTGAAATCATAACCCGAAAAATGATTCTCTGCACCGGGGGAAAATCCTATCCGCAAACAGGTTCTACCGGTGATGGCTATGTGTGGGCAAAAAAGTTCGGACATGTCATTATTGAACCTGAACCTGCTCTTAATCCGGTGAAAACTGCTGAAAAATGGGTCAAAGAAGTTCAAGGATTATCCCTTAAAAATATTTCCCTACGATTATTTCAGGAGGGAAAAAAACGGGATGAACGTTTTGGAGAGATGCTTTTTACGCATTTTGGTATCAGCGGTCCTATTGTTATGGATATGAGTAAAAATATCGGTAAATTATTAAAAAAGAAGGGCAAACTTCAATTAGTCCTTGATTTAAAACCTGCTTTAAGCTTTCAGAAGCTGGATAAAAGGATTCAACGGGATTTTCAGGAATTCAAAGGCAGGATTTTTAAAAATGCCTTAATAAAACTATTACCTTCTTCCATGATAGAATTAATGGTAAAACTTTCCGGTATAGACGGGGAAAAGAAAGTAGACCATCTATCCAGGGAAGAACGAAACGGGTTAGTGCATCTATTTAAGGAATTGAAACTAACACCTGTTGAACTGTTGGGTTATAAATGGTCGGTGGTTACCAGTGGGGGAGTGGCACTTAGAGAAGTTGACCCTAATACCATGGCTTCCAGAGAAATAAAAAATCTTTATTTTGCCGGAGAAATTTTAGACCTTGACGGGCCTTCGGGAGGATACAATTTACAGGAATGCTGGAGTACCGGATATCTTGCCGGAGAAAGTGCAGCCCGATAAAATTTGTCATTGATTTATGCTATAATTAGATTAAATATTTTTTCTATAAATATTTAAAAAATGGACAAAATCATTATTTGAAGTGATGATTATTTCAATGAGAGGTAAAACCGAATGAAAATATTGCACCTGGCTGATGTCCATTTAGGGATGGAGAATTACGGGCGGATAGACCCTTCCACCGGACTGCATACCCGACTGCAGGATTTTATCAAATGCTTCCGTTTTGCCATTGACGTTGCTTTGGAAGAAAAAGTGGACCTGGTGTTATTTGCCGGAGATGCTTATAAAAACAGCTTTCCTAATCCTACTCATCAACGTGAATTTGCCCGTCAAATTTATAGACTAAGCAGTGCACAAATTCCCGTTGTATTGGTCAACGGAAATCACGACAATCCCGTATCTTTCGGGAAGGCTACTTCACTGGAAATCTTTAATACTTTGAATATTCCCGGAGTAAAAGTGGTTGCCAACCCGGAATTATTTAATATAGAGACGAAATCGGGAGAGATTCAAATCTTTGCTTTACCCTGGCCGACCAAGAGCCAGTATTTAGTCAAGGAGGAGTATAAAAATTTTACCGATAAGGAAATCACGGAGGAAATACAGAAACGGGTAAGTAAAAAGATATGCGAATTTGCCCGGCAAATTATACCGGGGATTCCTTCAGTCTTTGTGGCTCATCTGGCTGCAGCAGAAGCAACTTATTCCGGTTCAGAGAGTTCGGCAATTATTGGAAGGGATCCGGTATTTGCCACTAATATTCTGGCTCAGGATGTATTTGATTATGTTGCCCTGGGGCATATCCATAAATTTCAAGATTTAAATCCACAAAACCATCCTCCTGTCGTCTATTCGGGAAGTATTGAAAGAATGAATTTTGGTGAAGAGAAGGAAGATAAAGGTTTTTGCCTGGTAACCTTTGAAAAAGGTAAAATAGATTACGAATTTATTCCGGTTCCTGCCAAAAGATTTGTTACCATAGATATCATCATTGAGGAAGAACAAAACCCGACCGAAACCATTATAAAGGAAATTGAAAAATATGATTTATCCGGAGCAGTGGTCAGAGTATTTTATAGGATACCTCCGGAAAGGGAAGAATTGTTGGATTTCAAGAAAATTAATGCTGCACTTGATTCTGCTTTTCTGGTGGCTGCAATTACTAAAAAATCCAAATCAGTGGAAAAGAGAAAAAGAACCGAAATCTCAGAAGATTTAACCATGTCAGAAGCCATGGAAAAATATATTCAGAGTAATCCTCATTTGGTGAACATAGGTGAAGAATTAAAAAACTATGCCCGGAAACTAGAAGATGAATTGGAAACAAATCAGTAGTGTTAAAATATTCTCTCGGCTCCCTATTTTCGGAGGAGTGACAGAATGAAAAAGTTTTAAGTTTTAGATTATGGTTTTAGTTTTTTTATTAATTGGTAAATTAACAAATCTATTAGTAAAGATGATGTAAGAGAAAGGACGAGCCATTGGTACCGGTAAAATTAACTTTAAAAAATTTTTTAAGTTACGGAGAGGATGTTCCTCCTCTTGATTTTGAGCAATTTCATATTGCCTGCCTTTCGGGAAATAACGGGCAGGGAAAGTCTGCCCTTCTGGATGCGATAACCTGGGCTATTTGGGGAGAAGGAAGAAAATCAAGCCGGGAAAAGAAAGCCGATAGCAGTCTGCTTCGAATGGGTCAAAAAGACATGCAGGTGGAGTTTGTGTTTGATTTGGAAGCAGACAGGTATCGAATTATCAGGACTTTTTCCCTGGGAAAGAAGAACTCGCGTTCCGGTTTGGAATTTCAGGTTTTTAATCAGCAAAGCGAGCAATATATTTCTCTTACTGCCACATCCATCCGAAAAACTCAAGAAAAAATAACCGGAGTTTTAAAAATAGACTATCAAACCTTTATCAATTCCGCTTTTATTTTACAAGGAAGAATCGATGAATTTAGCAAAAAGAATGCCCGGGAAAGAAAAGAAATATTATCAGAAATATTAAATCTTTCACATTATGACAGGCTTTCAAGTTTAGCCAGGCTTCACCTGAAGGAAATAAATCATTTAATTATCAGTCTGGACAGCAGATTGAATGTTATTTCCGATGAACTGGTAAAAAGTAATCTCTATCAAGAGAAAATCAAAACATTATCCGGGGATTATCAGAAAATACAGGTGAAGATAACAAAAAAAGAAGAAGAAATCAGCGGAATTAAAGAAAGACTGCATGTCCTAAAACTTAAAAATGAACAATTTATGGAACTCGAGATTCGTAACAAGCAGATTCAACAGGAAGCAGTTCAAGAAAAAAAAGAGATAACTCTCAAGAGTGAAGAGCTAAGGTTCTGTGAAGAGATGATTTCTCAAAAAAATGTTATTTTGCTGGAGCATAAAAATTATCAGGCGTTTTCAAAAGAAAGAAATGAATTGGTTCGCAAGCTTCAAAAGATTAGAAAAATGGAAGCGGAGAAGATGTTTATTGAAAAAAAGATTGAACGTAAAAAAGCTGATTTAACCATATCACTTCGAAACAAAGAAGACAGGTATCTTGATTTACAGCGAATGGTTAAAGAGAGCGGGAAGTATAAGATAGAGCTTTTAGATTTGGAAAGTAAAATGCAAAAAATAGGGCATGCAGAAGAAAGAAAAGAAAAAATTCGTGAACAGGGAATGAATCTTAAGTTAGAATTGGGTAAAATTAAAGATAGGCAAAAAAGATTGGAAAAAACAATCGAAGATGACCGGGAGAAACTGCGGCTTTTAAGAGAGAATCCCAAAGGCGAGTGTCCGCTTTGTGAGAGTGAACTAAATGCGGACAAAAAAAAGAAAATCGAAGAGAATATTGAACAGGAGATCGCTCAACATCAGAAAGAAATTGACCAACTGATAAAAGAAGAAAGGGAAAAAAATAACCAGAAAGATCAATTAACCGTTCTTTGGCGGGAAATAGAAAATAAAATCAAGGATAAGGCAAATTATCAGCAGGCATTAAGCAACACCAGAGTGAGATATCAACAGGCAGAACAGGCAGGAGTTGCGGTAAAACACATAATAGAAGAAATCAAAACGATTAAGGAAACCATAAAAAAAGGTAAATATGCACAAGCAGAACAGAAGGAATTAAATCAGATTATAGGGATTATTAAGGATACGGGATATCATGAGAAAAAACACAATGAGCTGGATGAAAAAATTGAAGCATTGCAAAATGCGCCTCTACGTTATGCAAAATTAGAAGAGGCGGAGAAGAAAATAAATATCATTCGGGAAGCACTCGGAAAATTAAAAAATAAATCTTTGCAAAAAGAAACAGATGTAAAAAATTTGGAACGGGAAATAGGGGAGATAAGGGAAAAAGTAAAAAACATACCCGATTTAAAGGAAATAATATTCAGAGAGGAAAAACAGTTAAAATTTTCCCGTGGAGAAAGCAATCAAGTGCTGGAGAAAAAAGGTGGGTATCAGAGCAAATTCGACCATTGTCAGAAATTAAAAAAGGAAAAGAAAGGAATAGAAGGAGATTTAAAAAAGAGAAAAAAAGAACAGGGAATTTATGAAAAGCTTATTGTTGCCTTTGGGAAGAATGGTATTCAGGCATTAATTATTGAAAATGTATTACCGGAAATTGAAGAAGAAGCCAATGATATTCTGGCAAAATTAACCAATAATCGCACGCAGATCTCCATTGAATCTCTTCGTGATTTAAAAAGTGGGGAGTCCAGGGAAACTTTAGATATAAAGATTAGTGATGAATTGGGGAACCGCGATTATGAACTTTATAGCGGTGGAGAATCTTTTCGGATAGATTTTGCCTTAAGGATTGCTCTATCTAAATTACTGACCAGAAGAGCGGGGGCGAAGTTAAGAACTCTGGTGATGGATGAAGGGTTTGGAACTCAGGACGAAGAAGGCATCGAAAACCTAAAACAGGCGATTGAGGCTATTAGTAATGATTTTGATAAAATATTGATAATCACTCATCTGGAATCTCTAAAAACGGCTTTCCCGACAAATATCGAAGTCACCAAGCTGCCCGAAATTGGTTCACGGTATAAAGTAATAAATAATTAAAAAATACTTTTCATCTGTATATTGTTAAATTTATGGCAGAAAAACATACCGATGAAGGGGCAATGATGGCAGTAGCTGCTATTGCAAGCATTCCAATACTGTTGGTATTTTTTAAACTTTCCAAATACTTTCTGGGCGGTGCTGCCGTATATTCATCCAGAAAAGGATAATCAAGATAATGATAAAAACACTTTATATTTTTGATATGGGAGGCGTCCTGTGTTGTAACTTTAATGATATTCCGGTTATAAGTAATTATCTGGGAATTACTGAAGAAAATTTCTTTGTTTATGCTGGTAAAAACTTTAGAGAACTTATGAACGGAAAGATTAACAGTAACGAATTTTGGGTAAGATTTTCTTTGAGATATGGTAAGAAAGTAAAAGAAGAATTATTTGGTAAGTTTTTTAACCCGGGAATAATCCAGGAAACAAAGGATATAATAGATCAGCTTAAAAGTAATTCAAGGGTTGTTTGCGGCACTAACACCATTGATTCGCATTATTGCTATCTTTTAAATCAAGGTAGTTACGAAATCTTCGATGAGGTTTATACCTCTACCTTAATGGGTATATCTAAACCTGATCCGGATTTTTACAGATATATATTGAAAGAAGAGGGTGTTATGCCTGAAGAAGCTGTTTTTGTGGATGATACAGAGGAAAATGTTATCGCTGCCCAAAACATCGGCATAAAATCCATCCTTTTTAAGAGCTTTGACGTATTAAAGCGAAAATTAATAACTTTGTAAAACAACTAGAACAATAAAAAATACATGAGTCTTTTTATAGCACAAAAATATTTCAAATGGTAGTATTTTATTATTTCTCCAATTTTTCCAGCATCAATTTAACTAATATGTAAAATTAAAATAAATATTTTATTTTTACAGAAAATTTATATATTATTTTTTTTCTAAATATTTCAAAAACTTCAAAAACTTCAAAAACTTCAAAAAATCTTCTTGTAATATGTATTAAAATATGATTTAATTAAATTGAATTTATTAAATATATTTTAATAAATACTATTTCCCCAAAAAAACAATCTCCGAAAAGGAGTAAAAATTAAATCATGGTAGAAAAAGAAAGATTAGGTAATAAAATTCGTACATTGCGCATTTCTAAAGATATGAACCTGGCTGCTCTGGCGAAAAAAATTGGAAAAACATCCAGCTATTTGAGCCAGATAGAACGGGGAATAGCTTCACCTTCTATCATGGCGTTAAGAGAAATATCCAAGGTGTTGGATGCTCCAATATTTTATTTTCTGATAGATGATAAAAAACAGAGTGCTATTGTAAAAAAAGATGACCGCAGAATTTTAAAATTTCCTGAATCTCATTTAACTTATGAATTACTCTCTCCTGATTTGAGCAAACAGATTGAAATGATTAGAACACGCATTGAGCCGGGAGCCAGCACCTGCAGCACGCCTCTTTCCCATAAGGGCGAAGAATGTACCCTGGTGGTTGAAGGCAGAATGAAAATTCAAATCGGTGAAAATGAATATGAATTGAAAGCCGGAGATACAATATATTACATCGCCAGCATTCCCCATAAAATAACCAGTATCGGAGATAATGATCTTATTATTATTTCCGCGATGACTCCGGCTAATTTTTAAGCTTTTTTTAAGGATCTTCTAATTCGAGGTAAAATTGAAAAATAATTTGTATATTTTAGATTTATTAGAGCTATCTACTCTTTATTATCACTTTTATTGAACCGATTACCATGTTTTTCCCAAGATTGTTGGGATTTTAAAACAAGTACTTAAAGATGAATCATCCGGAGAAAATATGAAATAAGGGAGGCGATAAATAGAGTAAAAATTTATATAAAGTTCTTAGAATAAAAAAAAGGAGAGATATAAAAAAATGAAATTTTCGAATCTAATGATTAAAGTATTATTAATTTTATTAGTATTAAGCTTAAGTATTACTTCCGGAATCGCAAAGGATGCGGGAAGCTATAAAATGGTATTAATTCTCCCCGGTCCTATTAATGACCAAAGCTGGAACGCGGCGAACTATGCCGGTTTATTGGCATGTAATAATACACTTGGAACTAATATGGAATATGTTGAAAATGTTCAGGCAAGTGATTATGAATCAACTTTTCGAAATTATGGTGAACGTGGCTATGATTTAGTTATTTCTGCCGGAACGCAGTTTGATGAAGCTGCCAATAGAGTTGGTCCAAAGTATCTGGAGACTACATATTGTGTATTTAACGGGATGATTGCTAATCCACCAAATGTTTGTCCGGTATTACCTAAGGAATATGAAGCAAGCTTTTTAACCGGTTTGGTTGCCGGATACACCACCAAAACAGGCAAAATTGGTATTGCCGGCGGTTTTCCTAATAAACTGATGATTAGACTTCTAAATACTTATGAATATGCTGCAAGAATCGGTTCTCCAAATGTTGAAGTGATCAGGGCTTATGCAAATTCATGGAGCGATGTGACTTTAGGAAAACAAATGGCTACTTCTATGATTGACAAGGGTGCAGATGTACTTTTTTTCTATGCGAATCAAGTTGGTCTTGGTGCCATACAGTCCTGTAAAGAGAAAGGCGCTAAATTTTTAGGTTTTGCAAGTGACCAGAATGATATTGCTCCGGGTACAGTTGTGGCAAGCGCATGGTTTGGAACAGAGGATATCTATAAATGGATTGCCACCAAGTACATGGATGGTGAATTAGAACCGATTGTTAATGAATTAGGCATGAAAGAAGGGGTTATCAGCATGTCCTTTACTGATGAGGTTTCCCCGGAAGTTCGTGAAATAGTTGAACAAGCTTCAGAATTAATTGTCGAAGGGAAATTATTAAAATTTATTTCTCAATTTCCCGAATCTTTAGAATAAAATAGTTGTAATAGTAGGGATTGAAGGGTTTTTAATAACTCTTCAATCCCTTTGAAAGAGGAAAATATGAAAGATAATTCCGATTTTATTACTTTAAAAAATATTACTAAATATTTTCCGGGAACGATTGCCAATGATCACATTAATTTCACTTTGGGAAGAGGAGAAGTATTAGCTCTTTTCGGAGAAAACGGTGCCGGAAAAACGACCTTAATGAGTATACTTTACGGATTATATCAACCGGATGAAGGTGAAATATTTATTGAGGGAAAAAGGGTGAAAATTCGCTCTCCCCATGATGCTATGAAATACGGTGTAGGCATGATTCATCAACACTTTACTCTGGTTCCCGTGCATACGGTAGTAGAGAATATTATTCTGGGAACAGAATCTGCTTATTTAAGTAATATCAATATTAAAAAAAGAGTAAAAAAAATCAAAGAAATTGGTAAAAAATATGGACTTGAGGTTGATCCCTTTGCCTTTGTCGGACAACTTCCGGTTGGTATGCAGCAGCGGGTGGAAATAATTAAAGCTCTTTACCGTAATGCGCAGATTCTCATTATGGATGAACCGACTTCAGTCCTTACTTCCCAGGAGACTGAGAAATTATTTCATTTTATACATGATTTTAAAGCTAAAGGTCATTCGGTTATCTTTATCAGTCACAAGCTTAATGAGGTTATGGAGATTGCCGATAGGATCAACGTATTAAGAGATGGTAAGATTGTAGGGGATGTTTCCCGTAATGAAGCAACAGAAAGCCAGTTGACGAAAATGATGATTGGGCGGGATCTGATGATACCTGAAAGAAATAGCACAATTTTTACCAATCATAAAGAAATGCTTAAAATAGAAAATTTAACCATTGTTGGAGATAGAAAAAGCAAGGCGGTTGATGACTTATCATTTAATATTAAGGAAGGAGAAATATTTGGTATTGCCGGAGTAAGCGGTAATGGTCAGGAAGAACTTGCTCAGGCAATATGTGGCTTACGGAAGGTAAAGAGTGGCCATATTATTTTATCTGATAAGGAAATCACAAATAAAAATGCTTTATCCATCATTCAACAGGGTGTAGGTTATATACCGGCTGATCGCCATAAAGAGGGGTTGGTTTTAGATATGTCCATTGAGGAAAATCTATTTCTTAAAAATCATTCTGACTCTTCATTTATAAATTATGGTTTTTTGAATCAGAATAAAATTCAGCAAAAGGCAAAAACACTGATGAAAAATTTTGAAATCAAAGCAACTTCCCCAACCAGCAAGGCGATGACTTTATCAGGGGGAAACCAGCAAAAAGTTGCTGTTGCAAGAGAAGTAAATATTGGTTCCAAAGTACTGGTCGCCGTTCAACCCACTCGCGGTCTTGACCTGGGTGCCATAGATTATGTTCATAAAACCTTACTTAAAGAAAAAAAAGAAGGTAAGGCTATTCTGTTAATCTCAACAGAATTTTCGGAAATTATGGGTTTATCAGATCGGATAGGGGTTATATATAGAGGAAAATTACTTAAAATAATATCAAGAGAAGATGCAAAAGTCGATGAAATCGGACTTTTAATGGCAGGAATTACCGAGGGACAGGCAAATGAAAAAAAATAATAGAGATGAAAGTATTACTGTAAAAAGCGAATTATACGTTAAGGTGGAGGACAATAATTTTCTGCTTAATTTTTTACCTGTATTTTCAGTATTATTTGGCCTGTTGTTAAGCGGTTTAATGATGCTGCTTTTAGGTCATAATCCTTTAATTGTTTATTCAAATATGTTAAATTACGCATTTCGCGATATATATAATATTGCAGATATATTTGCCAAGGCGACTCCCCTTATTCTTACCGGATTGGCTTTTGGATTTGCTTTTCGAGCATCATTATTCAATATTGGTGCTCAGGGACAATTTTATATTGGTGCGGTATTGGCAGTTGGGTTTGCCTTGAAATTAAGTTCCTTTCCCATGGTGCTTGTCTTATTCATATGTTTTACGATGAGCTTGGTGGGAGGCAGTTTATGGGCAGCTTTTATCGGTTATGTTAAAGCACGTTTTAATGCCAACGAGTTTTTGGTTAGCATGATGTTAACTTATGTTGCCATTGCTGTGATGAATTTTCTACTCGGAGGATTATTAAAAGAGACCAAGGGGGAATATCCGCAGACAGATGTTATTCCGGAAAGCGGTTGGCTACCGTCCCTTATCCCGCATACCAGGCTTCATTGGGGTTTCGTACTTGCTTTACTTGTTGCTTTGATAGCTTATTTAATTCTATGGAAAACATCGTTGGGATATAAAATTAGAATGGTTGGATTTAATCGGGATGCGGCTCGCTATGCAGGAATAAATGTCGAAAAAATCTTTGTCATTGTATTTTTTATCAGTGGAGCATTTGCCGGAATTGCAGGTTTTACAGAGGTAAACGGGATGCAGCACATGTTAATTGAACATTTTAATCCTTTAATTGGTGCGGAAGGAATAGGTATTGCTATTCTAGGAGGAGCGCATCCTTTAGGAATTGTATTGTCCGCCTTTCTATTCGGAGCATTAAAGGTTGGGGGTAACCTAGTTGTACAAACATCAAGAATTCCTGCCAGCATTATCGGAATTACGGAAGGCCTTGTGATATTGTCAGTAATTTTCTCTTATTTTATAAGGGATAAATTAATAATTTTGAGAAGTAAGAAAAAGCTTGTATCAAAAGAGAGGAAAAGGTTATGAATGTTATTACCGGATTACTGGTTGCTACCATTCGAATGAGCACACCCTTAATGTTAGGGGCATTAGGAGAGGTTTTTGTTGAACGCACTGGTGTGATGAATATTGCTATTGAAGGCATTTTTCTTATGGGTGCATGGGGAGGTTTTGTCGGAGCTTATTTGACCGGAAAACTCTGGGCTGGTTTTTTATTTGCCATACTGGTGGGAATTTTTTGTGGAGCAATCTATGGTTATTTTACGATTAAATTAAAACAACATCAAATTGTAACCGGAGTGGCTATTAATATTCTGACAGTTGGTTTGGGATTATTTTTATATCAGTTATTATTCGGTATTCCTCTGTTACCATTAACAGTAGAACCTCTAAAAGATATTTCTATTCCTTTTTTGTCTGATATTCCTATTATTGGAAGTGCTCTATTTAGCCAGAATATTTTAACTTATCTGGCAGTAGTGCTGGTTGCTGTAGGATATTGGGTTTTATTTAAAACGCCTTTAGGGCTGATTATTCGTTCTACAGGTGAAAATCCGGAAGCTGTCGATGTAGCCGGGATTAATGTTGAACGCATTCGATTTATTACCGTACTTGGATCCAGCGCATTAGACGGTTTGGCGGGAGCTTTTTACTCGATAGGATTTTTAGGTCTTTATACTAATGAGATCATCGGAGGAAGGGGATGGATTGCTTTTGCCATATGTTTTTTAGGCAATTGGGACCCACTGGGAATATTAATAGGTTCTTTGATCTTTGGATTTGCCGAAGGATTGTCAGTTGTTTTACTAACTTCCAATTTTAAGCTGATCCCAAATGAATTCTTAATTGCGTTTCCTTATATTTTAACAATTGTAGCAACTATTGCTAGAAGACAGTTTAATGTTCCGGCCTTTTTAGGTAAACCCTATATCAAGGAAAGGGGCTAAGGAAATTTATTATGATTAAAATAAAAAATACAAAAATGATTCGAAATAATGAATTAGAAAACGTCGTTATTTTAATTGAAAACGGAAAAATATATGATATTTTATTCGGAAATACAATATCACCGGTCGCTGAAAAAGAAATTGATCTAAAAGGGAAGGTCACTTTTCCCGGATTCATTGATCCTCATGTGCATTTTGATGATCCCGGGTTTACCGAGAGAGAAGATTTCGAAACCGGGACAAGAAGCGCGGCAGCCGGAGGGATAACGACGATTATCGATATGCCTTGCACATCCGTTCCTCAGGTAACCAGTGGCAGGAATTTTGATTGCAAATTGGAAGTTGTAGAAAAGAAAGCATTTGTAGATTTTGCTTTTTGGGGTGGGGTTACACCCGGGCAGGTAAAATCCGGAGAATATAGGCAAAC